>Ga0065711_1026151_pt1 | contig 134520 bp, 71 predicted proteins | sample Hoacrofraction12_FD_59098 | JGI IMG/M metagenome (GOLD analysis project Ga0065711, IMG submission 59098) | Hoatzin crop microbial communities from Cojedes, Venezuela - Epithelial fraction 12 v2 (version 2) | ecosystem: Host-associated > Birds > Digestive system > Esophagus > Crop | place... | reverse complement strand
GGGGGGTGGGGGTGGGGGTGTTGTGTGTTTTATACAGGAAAAATGTAGTGGGAGCAGTTCAATAGGGTCAGTGGCTATCCAATGTTCCCAGTGGACACTGAGTGTGATTGCAAGCCTGAACTTAAATGTGGGTTCTGCACTGAGGGGCCAAGTCAGGAATCTATTTCCATGGCTCCTCTCTAGTTCACAGAGAAGGAGAGACAGAGAGGTACTTCAGGCTCTAGATTCATTGAGTTTTCCTCCAGAGACAGCCAGCTCTTCTTTGGCATGAAGAGACTCCAGGCTTGGGAGCCTCTGTTAAGTATCCAAAACAAGGTGGGATGAATCTGTGCCTTTCTCATTACACAAAGGGAAAAAGGGAAACACGAGAAAATGGAGCAGCCATGGAAGGTGCAAGGCTGAAGAGAAGGAAGGGGGACTGCAAAAGCAGGATGCTCCTTTAACATGTTCAGTATTAAGATCTGTTTTACAGTAAGACAAGCAAAACAGTCACATATGAAGAGTTTGATCCAAACATTATTGAAGTCGATGGAAACATTTTTAGCTACTTTGGCTGGTTCCAAATAAAGACTTTCTAGACAATATTCAGAGAGGTATTTAGGTTACTGAATCCTTTTAAGACACTTAACTTCCCATGTATTTTAGTAGTGGTGTAGGTGTCAAAGTAAAAACTTGGAGAACTGGAAAAGCTGAAAGAAGAGCGTGCATTGTGTTTATTGTTCTAAAAACTTAAATATTTTTCCTTACATCATCTTGTATCTTTTTTTGGCAATTGGATTACTACATGTTGCAAATTTCCATTAGACAAAACTGTAAGAACTGGGAATTCCTAATCCAAAGTCCACTCATCTGCCAGCATAGCTGGCTATTGTCTAGTGAGGACAGATCTGTAGCTGGATAATGGAAGAAACTATTCATCACAGGCAGTTAATGACCAACAGAGAGGTCAAGCAGGAAAGGCGGGTGAGAGGACACTTCTGTAGTCTAAGGTAACACAATATTTGTGGTTCAGCAATGACTATCTTGAGAGCTCATATCAAGCTTTTAAAAACATGCTGAGAAAATTTCTGTAGCTCATTTTTTTTTAGTTTTTGTGTGAAAATAATCAGAGTTTTTGAAAAATGCAGACACTGCTTTACAATTTCATAATTTCTCTATTTTGGCATATTGATTAGAGTGCCAGGAAGTGTGCCCCTTACAGCTCGGGGCTACAATTTGGAAACTATTTGAAAACTGCCTTGAAGTTTATGATGAAAGATATTATTTTAAAGTTATAAGTGGATCAGAAATTGTAGGCAAGGAAAACAGACCTGAAGGTAGCATTGCTCAGGGTAGATAGAAAAGAAAAACAACCAAGAATAACAAATAGAAGGATTTGGTTTTTAAAAACATTCAGTGGACTGATAAATGTTGTTTGTGTAACTGATGAGCTTTCTGGAAAAGCCAGAAGAGGTCTGCGGTCAGTGGATTCAGAGGTCTGGATTGTTTTCTTGAGACAGGTGAATAATAGTATAGCTACTGCTCCTGAAGAGTGGAAAGTCATTTGTTGTTGGAACACCCTTTGGGTTTGCAGTGCGATTGCCTGTGTCTCTGCCACTACTGCTCAGTGGAGTGTTCCCAAAGTTGGATCATCTGCGGCAGAAGAATTGGTGCACATAAGGGTCACCCTTAGGTGACGAAGACACAGTGGCCAACTCCAAATCCTTGCTCTAAGGCAGGGAGAAAGGAGCCCTTTTCTGTTCTGATTATTTTTACAGATACCAGGGCAGTATCTGCTATTTTGAGACACCTTACACCCTCACCAAAGTCAAACTGCAGAATGAGTCCCCTTTCCATTAGTGATCCCACTTAGCTGGATTGTGGTCTGGCAGCAGCAGAGCAGCTTTGAATCCCTTTGCTGGAGATGGCTTTTTTTCTCTGCTGTGTGTCCCCCAGCTCCAGCCTTATGCTGCTTCTTGGGAAAGCTGAAGGATGGTCAGTCTCCTGTCTCCAGGTGACTGGAGAACAGCCTGAAGCATAAGATGCGTAGATCCTTAGCTTTTGCAGATGTATCATATTATCTCTAGGATATCAATACTAGTGAATTTTGTCTCAACAAATTTCCAAGGCACAGAAACCTCTAGTGCAAACATAAAATTGCTCCTGCACTGGAAGTTCCCTTTCGTAAAGTTGAGACCTGTCACACATTTTGATGGTGTGTGTGGGTCAGTACTGATGTTTTTATCCTGATATTCCTCACAGAATCTTTCCCATCCTTTAGAAACCTGCCTTTGAGGGCATCACAGACAGGAATCACCAGACTCCCCACCTTAGATGCAAACCAGTGCACCAGTGGTGGCCCTCTCACCATGGGGAGCACGACTTGAATGGTTGGCCTTTGATGACTCAGTGTTCCCCTTGTGATTTCCCTCTCTCTTTGTGCCCGCACCCTATGAGTCTGTTCTCCTCCAATCTGAAATTAAACAAAGTCGGGTTGAGTTGGAAGAACTTCCAAAACAAACTGAGAGTTTGACAGTGTGAGTGGACAATTGAGCAAGTGATGCTGCTTTTCCTCTGAGTCAGTATGGAAAATTGCAGTTCCAGAGGTGTCTCTGGATGGACGAGACAGGCAGCCGAGTTCCTGACCTCTAGCGTTTATTAAAAATCCTCGGATGCCTTTTCCCAATGCGGATTATAGACTGTGCATTTCTCAAGTTTCAATACAGAACTTCGTTCTCCTTGTCACTGCCCTCTGCCCTCTCTGTTTTGGATCCAAAGTAAGCTTCTTCTGGAAACCTTGCCTGTACTGGGACAGCTGCGTGCTTAAGCACTTGAGCTTCTACAAGGGACCACAAGTTGCTGCCTTTTTAGAGTGAGCAAAATGGCTCCTGTACATGAGATTAGTCTGGGGTTTTTATTTCTTAACAAAGAGGGCCACAACAATAGCTCATTATTCAATTTCAGTTTTGCAGCAGAAGTCTTTTATGGCATGCCAGCATTGTATTGAATCACACCAGGCTGGGGAGGTGGAAGACAGGAAAGGCACCTGCTCAAAACTGGCCATAGTCTTGGCTGCTTTCTAATGTGTTCACATAGTGACAGCAGAAACATCTGGGCTGAGATGTAAACCTGATGGTTATCGCCCATCCTCTGGAGAATCTGGGGAAAACAGGGATTATAGCTCTAATCCTTATATCTCAGAATTTATTTCTTATTTCCATTTCTATGAAGATTTGCCTAGTGCTTCTATAATAATATACCCATATTCTGAGCTTTCAGCAGAGAACATTCAGGGATGCAGCAGCATGGCAAATTCTGGCACAAGGCAAGGCCCTTAGTGATCATCCACCTGCAGGCCAGTCTTTTGGTGCTGGAACAGAATGGTTCAAAGTTGGTTTTGCACCGTGGACTTGGTTCTTGTGCAGAGGATCCAAGCGTGACTGGTGCATATTTTGAAAAATTCTCTGCAAATCTCAGATTAAAGGTCCTCTTTATTTATTTCTATTTAGAAATGATAGAAATATATGAAAGGGGTGCACAGAGGGTTGTGAAATAATGAGTTGCAATGGATCTAAAAACATTACTAAATTGATAGATTGGTTAGTATTGTAATTCAAATAGAGTAATGCTGGGATTTTGGAGTAAATGTTTTTTTTCTGTCTTTGACCAGCTGTCAAACTAAGTAGGATTAAGTATAAAATATAAGGAAATTCTTTTTGCCACCACCCTTCCTGACTGGTGAAGAAACAGTTAAAATTATTGTCCTTTCCTTAGCACTCTATGTATTATGCCATATGTATCTGAATATTTTGTGTGTCCATATTTATGCAGCTCCACACATGCTCACACACCAGAGACAGATTGGTAGATAGAAAGATTCTTCAGATGAGGTAACCCCAAATTTCATTTCCTAATTTAAATTAACTAGAAATTAAAAAAAAAAAATCTATTAATGGATATCTGTTCTAAGTCAAGATCTGACATGGCAAGAACCACAGCCTGAAAACAAATGGATATTTTCACAGAAAACATGAGAATAAATATGGATCTCTTCTGGTTAAAGGGATGCAAGGGTAAAAACAACATATAAGTTATTGCAGCAAAGCTCATGTACTTCAGCAGACAAAGTGAACCTTCAGGTGAGTCAAGAATAGCTTTTCTTTAATCAGAGAATCCTATAAAATGTCACTATCTGGGCTGTATATATCTACCTTTAAGAGAAGCATTTTTAAAGCAGTGATACTAAACCACATCACAAGTACTAAAGGAAGAAAAAATAGCCCTCGAAAAATTTCCTGTTTGTCTCAAGAGGAAATTGCCTGTTTTCTTTAGAGTAGTAGTACATTTTTGCTTATTTGTCCATTCTCTAGATTATTTGAGAGAATTGAATAGCAGAGAGATCTTTACCTGGTATCACAATTGAAATGTCAAAGGATTCTTCATTCTTAGAAAAATCTACACTCCAGAGTTAGGAAAACCAGTCCAAACTATAGTGCTTGTGCTCGTCTTCATAGACAGCAAACTATCTGTATGTTATGGATCTGCATTTCTCAGTGTCTGTTTGTCTCTCTATTACAAATGTGCAGAGGCAGAGGCAACCTTTTCATTGTGGGCTGATACGGTACCTGGCGCAATGAGACATCACAGTCTGTGGCTGTGCTGCTCAGTACCCCCAGAATGATATTAATACCAAAGTCATGGAGCAAGTGAATGTCCACTGAAGGTTTTTCTGGCCTGGCTGGGAGCAGTATGTGTGTTTATTAATGTGCAAGCAAATGGGAAAGTACTGATCTTTCTGGTATCCAGAGCCAAATCCAGTGCTTGTGTTTAACTGCTGTAACTCCACTGAAGTCAATGAGATCTGAGGCTAAGGCACAATATAAACCTGTTAAAGAAAATATACAGGCCCTGACAGGCATCCTGGAGGAAACTCTATAAACAGCATGAGGGCAAAAATGTGTCCTGAAATCTCTGCAAGGGGTTTCTCTTGTGGCATTTGTGGACCAGAAAGGAGCAATGAAATGCGCTGTGTACTTTCCTGGTAGAGCTCTGTGCATCACCTCTCCAGGAACCACTGAGAGGTACCACAGAAAACCAAACTCTTCCAGGCTCTTGACACTAATTCTGTGCCAAATACAGTCAAAGGATGCTTTCAAAGCAGAACTGTGGCACAGGTTTTCTTACACGTTTTCTTACACATACACACACAACTTGTCATGAAGTTAATGATGACTGTGTTTGGACTGAGGAATAGATAAATTCAGGTTTGGCCCCTTTTCCTTCCTTTGACATGACTTCGCTCTTGATGAATAAAAGTGAGAATTGAAGGAGCTGGAATTGTTCCCCTAATTCCTGAAATACATTGCACATATTCAGAGCTGTTTTTTAACTCCGTGGAAATGCCAGATCTTCAGTGTGTTGCACAAGACTGACAGTGTGAACTACCTCAGACCTGGAAAGTTTGAAAAATTCACAGGTTTGCTGGAATGTTTGTCCAGAAATATATATTGAGTATCACTTTGGTGCAATTGCCAAAAAACTTACTATGAGGTTTGTGCAAATCCAGCAAATTATTCCAGTGACAACCTAGAAAGGAAGATTCTATTAGGCTCAAAATTCAGATATGCCTCTAATTCCTCATCAAAAGACCATCTTTTTCTGGGCTGACAACACAGGATAACATAAATAGCTCTATGGTATAAATGAGTGCTTCAAAAGTGTTAAGGAAGATGAATCATTTGTTTGGTTTTTACTTGATAAAGAAAAAAAGCCCAACTCATCATTTCTCATCCTCCGAATAGAAGTTGTTTATTTCTCAGCAGCAAGATTTAAAAAAAAAGTTTCCCTAAAGCAGCTTTCCCCGAAGAACATCAAAAAGTGAAAGTGTAAAAGAAACAAAAGGTCTATCTCTAGCTAGCTGTGCTAAATGGAAGTCCTGTAGAGGAACTGACCTTTACTGTCTGCCACTGGCCTCACATGTAAACTTTATATGCTCTGGTTTAATATAAATGAAACCACCAGTTTTCTCTTTATGGCACACCAGGCTTCTGCAGCACAAAGCCCTGGCTAGTTTCTCATCAGCCTGAAGATAGGGTGGGAGGAGGGAGGTTAGTCTTTTTCCTGGAGGGTGTCTGCTATCCAAAGAATGGAAAATATGATTTCTGCTTTGGGAATTGAATGAGTCTCCTTTAGAGCTCTTAAGGCTGTATTTATAGGAAGGATAATCTAGAAGAGGACAATATGTTTTGTCCCTAGGTTCTGCTGAATGTTCCTATTGTTGATCTAGGATATGATCCAAAGCTAATGCTAATTCTCTGCCTCATAAGCAGCTTCTTCTGAGTGCTCCTGTTATATAATTTTAAGTGAAACTCTTTAGATCTTTGCCTGTCTCTACTTAATAAAGAAAAGAGACTTTTATACTCTCTGAATCCCTAACACTCAATTAACGGGTATAGAAACATGCATTTCAGAGTGATACAGTTAAATGGCAAGGAGACAAAAGACTATCTGTATTTAAATAGCTGGAGATAAAGTCTCTGAATGCGTGGACTGTGAATTAAAAGGTTTATAGCTACGAAGATCTGGGACAGACTTCCAGCAGAAGAAAGGTATGTTATCAAGATGGAAGGTATGAAGTTATATTTGTAACAGAGTTGGAGCTGAAAGAATGAGAAGAGTCGGACAAAATGAAAGGCCTGCTAGTGGAAGATGGTTTTGAAGGAAGTAGGGAGATTATTTTCTGAGAATGTATTTGAAGAACATTGCATGAAAGAACTTTGCCCAGCTAAATGCTTACATGATATTTAGTTGGTATAAAGCAGCACTACTAACATTTCTGGTGTGAGGATGAAGAAGAGAGCATGAAACATTTAAACTAATGTGAAGAGTTTTCCTTATTAAGAAATGTAAGGAAAATCAAAGAAGGAAAATTTAAGCTACGGGAAAAAAACACAGTAAGACAGTGAGAATTTACTTGAATAAGATGCTAAAAATCTTCCTTTAAGAAAAAAGTCTGGCATGGCAGAGATAAGCTAATAATTTGGAATGCTGAAAACAGCAGGCCTGGTGCAAGTTTTTATTTGTTTATTTGGATTCATCACAGAAGGAAAGAAGTCTCTTTGATATAAAGATATTTTTTATTGCAGCACAGCTCTTTAAAATGTTAAATTTTGTATGGGTATGAGATGATAGTTCTTCTCCCAACAAGAATATTAATAACAATTTAATAAAAGGTAATACATTTATAGTCAGTCCACAACATACTTCTTATTACGTGCCAACCATGCTATTGCTGGGGTTCTGCGAAAGCTGCCATATCTGGGGGATGGCTGGGCTATGCAAACCAGAGAAGTCCCAGCCATCAGGATGTTATGTGTGTCGCTGAATTGCTGTGGTTTAACTTTTCTCTCTCTAAAAAGCATCAGCCAGCACAGCTTGCAGTGAAGTGTTTCATAAGAATGGGGAAAGTTGACATTCCCCTGCTGAAAAATTGACTTCCACATTTACAGAAGTTTATATTTTTCAGGAACAATGAGAAACTAATCCCTGTTATATGAAAGTACGCTGGACCCTGGAAGATACAATCCATAGCTGAGTGTTTGTTGGATGAGATGGAGCATAGCACCACGTGATGAAACCACCTTGCATAACAAACTTTCTTATCCATATAACAGGAAGCAGGGCTGAACTTGATATACTTTTTCTCCTAATGAGAAAGATATGAAGCCACCACAGAAGTACACAGTTGGGTTTACCTTGGGCCACTTTAATTTCCTGTCCCCATTTCTCTTCTGAATGCAGACAACTAATAAATATCCTGCTCTAAAAAAAAAAAAAAAGCACACACCAAAAAAAAAAGCCAAAAGGAAAGAAAAGATACTATTAATTTACCCAAATTACTGCTTGAAGCTGTGGAAGTCAGTCAGCTAACGTGAGAGTTAAGGGCACTTCTAAGAAACAAGCTTCTGTATTTCCCACCTTCTGTCTGATGTTGTGGAGAAATGGAAGCAATGCAACATCTACTCATTTCCTAAGACCAAAAAGCAAGTTTCACCTCAACTAGTTACTCTCATGGTCGTTGCCCTTGGGTTGAATAGTCCTCATTTGATTATATTATATGTCTCTCAATTAATTTACCAATATGGATTATATCTATGCAGCGCCTTCACAGTGATTGATCCACCAGCTGTGGCTCCACTATCTGCATAGAATCGTAGAATCATAGAATGGTAAGGGTTGGAAGGGACCTTAAAGATCACCTGGTTCCAACCCTTCAGCCATGAGCAGGGACATCTTCCACTGGACCAGGTTGCTCAGAGCTCCATCCAACCTGGCCTTGAACATTTCCAGGGAGGGGGCAGCCACAGCTTCTCTGGGCAACTTGTGCCAGTGTTTCACCACCCTCAGAGTGAAGAATTTCTTCCTAATATCTAATCTAGATCTGTCCTCTTCTAGTTTAGAGCCATTCCCCTTTGTCCTATCACTACAGACCCTTGTAAAAACTCCCTCTCCATCCTTCCTGTAGGCCCCTTCAGGTACTGAAAGGCTGCTCTAAGGTCACCCCGGAGCCTTGTCTTCTCCAGGCTGAACAGCTCCAACTCCCTCAGCCTGTCCTCATGGGAGAGGTACTCCAGCCCTCTGATGTTCTTTGTGGTTCTCCTCTGGACTCTCTCCAACACATCCATGTCCTTCCTATGTTGGGGGCCCCAGATCTGGACGCACTACTCCAAGTGGGGTCTCACGAGAGTGGAGTAAAGGGGCAGAATCACCTCCCTTGACCTGCTGGCCATGCTTCTCTTGACGCAGCCCAGGATATGGTTGGCTTTCTGGGCTGCAAGTGCAAATTGCCAGCTCATGTTGAGTTTCTCATCCACCAGTACCCCTAAGTCCTTCTCCTCAGGACTGCTCTCGAGCCACTCTCTGACCAGCCTGTGCTTGTTTTTGAGATTACCCTGACCCACGTGCAGGACCTTGCACTTGGCCTTGTTGAACTTCATGCGGTTCACGCAGACCCATCTCTCCAGCCTGTCAAGCCTGTCATATATATATATATATATATATATATATGTACCTTTCAACTTGCTGTTAGGAAATGCATCTTCCTACTACTCATGTTATGCTGTGGATGGAATGTGGTTAGGGTGGTGAAGGCTCATGCTGTTCCACGTGTTGTTGTGCCCTGGATGGCCCAGGCTGCTGCCATAGTGGCACTATAGCTCTGACAAGTAGGCAAATAACAAACGTCTGTGATGCTACACTTCTACACTGCAGATCCACAGACCACAGCAAAGCAGAACACCCAAGGTTTACCTCGGTTTGCCTCAGTTTGGAACATGGCCCAGAGTCCTTGCTCTTACATTGGAATCTAATGTCCCTGGCAGGCTGCGTAAAATAACATGCTAGAGGAAAGCATAAGGTTTCCTATGATATTTCCAGGTTTTCTTTGATTCCACACAACCCATCAATAAATGATTAACAGGGAGAATGACCTTGAGTCACGTCAGCTGTAGGATGTCTTTTCCTGGAGGGAAAGGAAGAATACGATTTCCACCTCTCAAAGATAAGGATTACCACAAGTTTCAAAAGCATAATTTTGCTCTTATTGACTTTTTTTGTTTTATCAAAGCCCTTCAAACGAAGGGGAAGACTAAAGATGTGTCACAGTTTAGTCATTTGACATGTCAAGGCTTTGTCAAATACTAACATCAATGTGCCAGACCTCAGGTCTAGATTCTTTGGGGTATAACAGCTGCATTATGATAGAAGAGAATTTAGTTTCTTATCCACTTTTGGGCATCTGCATATCACTCACTTATTTGCCGATACACTTGCCTTTTGAGTTTGACCATTTGACCTTCCAAATGTGAGAGACAGTTTTCCAGAGAGTCAATAATCCAGATTCCTAAAGTGATACTATTACTTCTGATGTCAATGGGATGCATTGGAAGCCTAATTTGCTGAGAGCCACAAATTCCACTGTCTCCACAGCGAAAAAAAGTTACCATTTTTATATTAATTTAGTGATATATCAGGCCTTCATCATGAATTTCTGGATCATGTCATTTTCACTGCTGCCTCATCTGTATATATGTATGTCAGACCTGTATTTCTCACATGTAAATGCTGTTAATGCTGAAGGTATCATTAACCGATTTCAGTTTCTACTGTAAGGATGCTGAAGGAACCAAAAAGGCCACGATTCCAATCAGAATTCCCTTCTAACTCTGGTTAAACTGCTTCTCACTCAAGGAATATCAATCCTGCATATTAAGAAACAAGATATAAAAATATATTATTAATGCTTCAAATGGGCAGGTCTTAGAAATTAATATATTTTCACTGTTTTTAAGGTTAATCAGATTTATGCTGGCTGAAGAATCTGACGGTTTTTTTTCATTGCTTTAGGATTTGACATTTTGCTGTTTTGTTACAGAGAAAAAACAAGAAAAGTGAATAGCAAAGGTGGAAAGTGAAAAAGTTCTTGAAGTTTTAAGGTTATTCAAACACATGTTTGGGGAAAATTAGAGTGTAAAACCACAAAAACAAATTTAAAACATGATTTCCCACAGTTTTATTGTTCTGGACAGGTCACAATAACATTTAATTACGTTTTTGTCATGTACGACCCAGCAATTTTTAATGCAAAGGCTGTGACAGAAGGGATAGCCTACTGATAGCACTATTCTTGAGCAGAAGTTTTGCATAGTTTTCTTCCTACTCTGAGTCACTCACATTCTCAGTCATTCTGGCCTGTGTCCAAGCTCATGTTTCATCCTATCTGTGCAATGTAGTTATTTCTGCCTAAAACCAAGTTATTCAGCTCAAATACAGGCTTGTCTTGTCTTAGCTAAGATCACTGAATGTAGCAATTAGCAATTAGAAGCAGAATTCAAGACTTGTTACAACAATGAATGGTTTAGCTCCATGGTTTCTTGCTAAGCACAGGTTTCTAACAGTACTGAAATATGACAGCATTTCTGCTGTACAATGTTCATTTGTGTAAATTACTATGGTTTCAGTATCTTCTACAGCATTTAAATTAAGAACAAACTCTACTGATTTCATGATTAATAGTACAGTTGGAATATCTATGTCTGCCAGTGTGAGTTTTTCTAGAGAACCTTCTTTACTTCAGTAGGAAATCAAAATACTTCCCTCATCTGCCACTTGGGATTCCTGAATTGTAAATAGCTTTTTACGGCTCCCAGAGAAGTTGAGTGAGATTCAGTTTGAATCCAAAAGACACCTAAAATTAGTCTACGTGTGAGTTAAGTGTGTAAGGTCTTCTTGTAGTCCAATGAGTTCTAGTGAATACAAAATAAAAGACACCTATTCAGCTGACTCTCAAATGTTCACCCACATTTCATCAGAGAGGATCTCATCTCCATTGACTACGTTCATTACCTATCCAAGTTAGAGATCCATTGCCTAACCATTGACATCTAGAGACATTTTAGATACCTTTGGTATTCTTCAGGACTTTTGTCACATCTAGCAGTCCCACATAAATACCAGAGAAACCTCAGGATATTTAAAGTGGCAACTGAATCACAGTATAGGTGTCTTAATGTGGAAATCTGTCCATGGGGCCAGGATTTTGCTGGACATTGTCCACATGAAGTCCTCGTTTTGAAGAGTTCATACTGAATCTCACAAAATAAGTGGTGATGGGAGAAGAAAACATTAACATGACTCGTCAACAGCAGAGACAGGTACTTTCAAACTACCCAGAGCTATGCACTTTTTTGCTGTCTGTTTGTCCCTTCCTTCTCCTGCCCCTGTTTACTTAGAAATTGTTGCTGAAGGCAAGCTGAGCAATGTTTAACTTGACCACATGATCCTCATTCTCAGAAGCGATTAAAAAATGTCTCAAGGCACCACAATTCACTTCTGTGGGTAAACTCTAGTGAAGGTGAATCTCTGGCTCATTTGTTTCCCACACGTAGATCAGGTACATTCCCTTTCTCTCTAGTCGTTGAAAATTGACTTTGACTGGATGCAGCAACCATGCAACGGTGTTGGATCACTGACAAAAGCTGGTTACACCTAGACTTGAGTACAGTAGTGAGTGTTTCAAAACTAATTTCTGTTAACTTTTTTGTTTTCCTTCTTTTTTTTTTTCCCTGTCAAGTAAAAGCAACCTGAGGAGCAAAATGGCTGTGCAGGTCTGTGTTTTCCTATTGAGAAAGTAGATCCTGCAAAACTATGTTCTACTGGTTGAAGTCAGGTAGGAATATAAAGTGACATTTTCCTTCTTGTCTCCATGCAGCTTTCAGAAGGAATCAATGCTGGCCAAGGACTAGGAATTGAAATCATTGCTACCTTCCAGCTGGTGTTGTGTGTCCTCGCCACCACAGATCGGAGAAGGAATGATGTCTCGGGATCAGCACCTTTGGCCATTGGTCTTTCCGTTGCCTTGGGACATCTTCTTGCTGTAAGTTTTAGCTGTCACAGTTCATAGCTGCAATGCTCCCCTCAGGATGGGCCAGTGCAGGCAGGAAGGTGATGAGCAGAAGACAGTTTCTTCCTTCTCATTCCACTTCAGAGACTGACATTGTTTCTGCAACATGCATAGCCTTTCTTTCTCGGGCTGTTGGCAAGAAGTGATGAGGTTTTACATCTGGGAGGAGTTGCTGCAGTAGGACCTCTTTCCCTGGTGGGACATGACAGTCTTACAGCAAACGGTCTTTCCCCCTTTTTCTGAGGAAGGGTGGGTGGGATGAATGACGCTGTCGTGAGCATCTGAACCATGCTGCAGGCTGCCGATTGCCCTCCCATGTAATGAAGATGCCACATGTGCATCAGTGCCTCACCTCTGGTTCTCTTTCTACCTCACAGATTGATTACACGGGTTGTGGAATTAACCCAGCCAGATCTTTTGGCTCAGCGCTGATTGCCAACAACTTTGAAAATCACTGGGTAAGTTGAATAAATTTGTTTAGCTTACAAGAGGATCTGCATATACATAACCTACAAGACCAGAAACTTTTAAACACATAATCATTAGCACCAACTCAGTGAGTTGCCATTTATATTTCATTTAACAAAGAATAATCTCCTTTTGCTCCTGACCAGCCTCAGGAGATCACCAAGTTCTCAAGCTGAGTGTGTATGTTCAAAGTAATACAGCAGATTTTCTTTGGTTATTTTCCTTTGTGTTTATTTATTTCAAATATTTTAATGTTAAGGCCTCATTATACAGAATCCCATATTAAGCATTTAGTGTTTAAGCTGAGTTTGTAAAGTGCTATTGCTTAATCTTGTAAAACCTAATTTAGGAAGGTTCTTAAGCAGGTATATAAACTGAAATGGATCATCCAATATTTGGAAGCCAAAAAAATTTTCATGTTCTTAAAGCTAAGTGTCTGCTTATGTGCTTTCATGGATAAGTGCTCTGGAAACCCTATAAACTTTAGATTATTCGTTGTGATTAAATGTGGCTAAAATGAGGAACTTCACAAAATATACTTACATCACTAAAGCTCAATAAAGAAGGCTGATATAAAAGTCCCAATTGACCACGTGTTCTTAACTATTTAAATTGTAGTATGTTTCAACTATCCTACTCCTGATTTTGGCAGCTGGTTATATGGGCATTCATGGAAATTTAGTGGTGTTATAATGGGTTGTGAAAATTTTGGATATGGATGCCTTTTTAATCTAATAAGCCAAACACAAAAGGACGACACTGGGGAAATTTTGCCAGAATCTCCCATCTAAACACTTCTATTGGGATAGTAAGGTAATGTAGCTAAGGTAGCAGCTAGTATTCTCAGAATTTCATACAAAAATTATTTTCCTTTGTACAGAGAGAAGGAGATAGAGGTAGTAATTCATATTAAAGCACTGATATGGCTGGATAAAAGACAACATGTTTTCAGAGTCAGGAACTCTTTGGCCATGCAAATCCCTCAATCATCTGTTATTTCTAGTGAAATCAACCAGTCTACTAAAATAGTTTTACTACCTCTCCCTTCAAACTTTGATTGCCTTAAGTGATTAGACCAGTACAATTACAGGAGTATCGCTAGCTAAGTAGCAGCTAGTAGCAAATTAAACACTTAATTAGGTCCTCACTAAGTGTTACTTCCTAATTTATGTATCACTGAAAGTTAGTGAGATAATCTAATACCTTTGTTACTTTTAGAAATTGTTGTCCTCTGCCAAATCTGTCAGGAGTAACAGAGAGGTTTTATGAGTAGATACCTTATTTTAAATAACTTTTAAACTTTTAAACATATTTTAGTAACTTGACAACACAGTCACAGTTATTAATCTCTGGGTCTATTGCCAATTCATGCTGAGAAATTCCTGGTTTCTTGCCACACAGTTAAGTAAATATTCAGTTGATAGACTGTAATTTTAATATTTTCTCTGCAAATTTTGTGGTGAAAATCCTCAGAGGAGACTTTTCAGAACAGTTTCAAATGCAGTAACACCTGATACATTAACTGGTTTTGGAACTGTGTCTCAGATCTTCTGGGTTGGCCCAATCATTGGAGGAGCAAGTGCTGCCCTGATTTACGACTTCATCCTGGCTCCCAGAAGCAGTGACCTGACTGACCGCATGAAGGTGTGGACCAGCGGACAAGTAGAAGAGTATGATCTGGAAGGAGATGATATGAACTCCCGGGTTGAAATGAAGCCAAAATAAAGAAGGATGAGGAAAAAAAGCACATTGGTTTCTGAAGATTTTATCAGTGTTAGAGACTCTTTGTAAACCAGCAAGCAGTACTTTGTTTTTTAATTCAATATGGTGTTCCATTTTTTGCTCCCAATCTTAATAGCATTTTTATATCTGGGGTTTTTCAATTACAAAGTCTTCAGGCCAAGAAGTCATTAGACACTTTAGTGTGAGATAAAGATTTTGGTCTGCAATTAAACTCCTCCCTCACCACCACCAAATTTTCTGGTATATTTAGCGTGGGTGGTTCTCCCAGTCACTCAGTAATGATAAGTAGTTCAAATGACCAGTCTGTTTGATGAAAGATCAGATACGGAGAGCAGAGAACCATCTGTACCAATAATGGGGGCCTTAAACTGGAAAAAGTATTATACAAATATGCAAGGGTGGTATTTAGTGCTAGCAGTGCATGTGAAACATTATCTCAAATCACTGTCCAAAAAGCATTGTTTGGAAGGAAAGGCCACTAAAAATTACTTGTTATGTATAATTAACCATAATTTTCTAGATGATTGATGATCTTTCAGAAAGAGGGCCAGAAACGTTAGCAGAGCAAGAATCTCGAGAGTCCCGGGATCCATTTAGATTTTCTAGTTTGTCATTCTCCCTGAACCTGCATCCAGCTCATTGTGAGGAGAGAGAATACAAGAAAAAAAAATATATAGATATGTTAATTCCTGGGAAGTAGTAACTAGAAGTCAAATTGGAGAGTAGTAATAACAGCGGCAACAAGAACAACCTGGTGCCAATATGTAAACAGGATCTGATTGTTCCTGGGACTGCTCTGCCTTTGTTCATCTTACATAATTTAACTCTGTTTTAAAGCAAACCAGGAAAAAAAAAAGGCCCCTTTCTTCCTGACCCCATTCTAATAGCCAGTGCTGTGACATTCAGGGGCAATGAATAGATATACACACAGTATATTTTCTAACGAGGGACGAATACATAGCTGTGTGTAAGTCCATTTTGGGGGGTCATTGCTTTGTTTTTATATATATATATAAATGTTTATATATATGTTTTATACAGAAAGCCTAGTATACTGTTTTGTAAGAAAATAAGAGCATAAGACAAATGGAAAGAACAGCAGCAGTGCTTAGCAAAATAAATGACACTGGAAATGTAAAGAAAATTAACACTAAACAATGTGGAAGACTATTTTCTGTTTTCATTTTTGTGTGCGTGCTACTTATGATTTCCTGAGTAACCCAAAGTCATAGCTGGTCTTACATACTAACTATAGAATATAGTTAAAGCAGATACTTGCTGATATACTTGTTCTCCACTAAACAGTTTTACATAAGACATGAGGCCCAGAGGAACCTACATAAAAAGCTGCACACTTTATCAATCAGACAAACACCTCGGAGGTAATATGAGCAATGTCTTCTGTTAGACAGTGCAGACATGGGAATTTTTGACAGGGGAATCCATAGAGCTTGGATCATTTAATGAAGTTGAACAGATATACAATATAAAAAAAAATCACCAGCAAATTAAAGCAGAATATGTTTTATCTTTCTTGTCTACATTTGATGTATCCCGTATATTGTCCATGTACATACAGCATGATTGGATTTTGGGGTGGTTTAAAAATAAACAAAATCAGTTGTGCTAACACACAAATTGTTTGTGATTCTTGATTTTTCATTTGCTTTGCAACACAATTCAATCTTATTTTCTATGCCACTCTTCAGCTTTTCCACTCTTGATTGATCCTTTGATTTGATGCTACCCTTTGGGGAAAGGAAGTTTCTTTCTTCGTGTGGCAGGCAAAGCAAACCACCTCCCATGGTCTCAGTAGCCAGCCTGTTGGGTAGCCCACAGCATGCCAAATACCTGCAGAGAGTGGCTACACAGATGTCAGTAAATGAAAAAGCACAGGGGAACATTCCAAGTACAGAAACACAGTTGTCAGTGTGTGGGCCATCCCAACTAACATTCTCCCAAACTTTTCCTGGGAAAAGTTGAGCAATGGCAAGATGATCTACTTTGTTTTTTCAGAGGGCCTGTTGTCATCCCACAGATAGGCAGCACCAGCAGTGCAGATGTACACACTCTGTGGTTTAGACAGCTGACAAAGTATCATCTGTTTTTTTGCACGCACCAGCACAAGGCAACTTAGAAGCCTGAGCAAGGTGCTTTGAATTCATGCCTGGAGAAACCCCTGTCACTGCACTGATTCTATAGACAATCTAAGGAGATATGGGTCCTAACTTCAGCCATCTATTTTTAGAAGTAAATACATGCTCTGCCTCCCCATTGTAACTGTGGCAACTTAATTTTAGATTTCATGTTGCTCGACTCTACACAGACTTTTAACACGTGCAAGGAAAGAAAGGCGATTGAAACATAACATAATGACAGCCAATAAGCCAGGAAGCTTCCATTGTCTTTCCATATCCACCAGCTGCACCAGTCACAATTCAGAGCTTAATGTTTTTAAAAATTAAAATAAAACAATAATACTAATAAGAGTTTCTCATAATATTTCAGTGTTTTCCCTCCTTTTACCCAGCTGAAGTCTGGACGTGCCAAGAGTCACACAATAAAATTATATTAAGAATATGGATGTTATGATCCAGTTGAAGCCTGAGCTCTAGTAAACATCTGTATCAAGATTAGTTCTGGGTTACATTTTACTCAAGCCTGATGTCCTTGAAAGGAACATATTTTTTGTGTGTAAGTTGCTGATATCACAGAAATTACTTAGCCCAAATGCATCTTTTTATAGACTTTCCAAAGCTGAATTCTGAAATCAAAACTCTGTTTAAACAAATTCATTCATAGTTAGACATTAGCTGTTTATCAGATCACATCACTCTACATTCTTGACATCATATGCCACATAGGACTATGATGTTCCTGAGAAGGCACAATTCCTGTTGACTTCAAGATTCCCTTGCACTGTTGGACAAATCTAATATCTTCAAATCTACAAAAGGAGTTAACATACGTAGTTCTGATTTGATTGTAGTGGGACTTTGCTTAAATCCTCTCAGTGAAATCCTAGTTGTTCTGAAGCCACAGTCATTGCCTGTTATTTACTTTGAGAAAACAAAATTTGACCCCAACTATTTATCAACTAATAAAACCCCAATTTACCACCAGATCAGTTATTTGTTGCTGTGTGCCTTTGCTTTGGAGTAAAACTTTCTAGGGACCTGTGGTCCTGACCATTTCCATGTAACCATGGATGCCTGCCCACGGTCATTCCTGTCCTGCACTCCACCTAATCACGTGGGGAGAGGTGGGCAGGTAACAGTGACAGGCAGAACCAGTTAGCTACCTCAGCTCCAACAGTCTTCAGATGTGGACGTCTGTAATACTATGATAAATTACTGTTATACTGTGCTAAACTACTGTATACTTCAGAATCTGGTAAAGAAGCTGAGCAAAAAATAAACAGAGGAATGAAGAATGGACGGCGGGAAGTGACACACGGCATAAAAGACAACTGATTTGTGGATTTTACTAGCATTCGAAAGGATTAGTTCTGCTTTCACTTTGGTTCAACTATATACTCTACTGCCATTGTGCCATGCCTGTCAGAAGGAAAGGTCTTCAGTTTTTTCAAATCATTGTGTTATGAGATTTACAGATTTTGATAAAAAAGAACCCAAGAAACTTCATACACTTCTCTTTTCATGGTCTCCTGAACATTCTGATCTGTGATGCTCTAAAATTTGCCATGAATTGCCCTCATTGTGCCATTTCCTCTGCTTTGTTTATATTCTTGTCTTCGAGAAGGAATTAAGGAGCTTGTGGAAAATGATCAACATATCGATACTACTTGTCCATTTTTGTAGCATTTCTAGAAATTTCTTTCCTCTTTCTCTTCTTTTCCGTTACACTTCATTTTCAAGGTCCTGAGAAGGACTACTAACAGTTAAACGTCATCCCTCCATTTAATCTCTTCCCCCTTTAGCCTGTGGTCAGTTCCCTTTGCTAAAGGGTGTATTACTACTTCCAGAAAAAAACCTGGAGGGACCGTCTATTAATACATTTTTTTTTTTTGCTATTGAAAACAAACAAAACAATGTTCCCTGGAAGCATGGGAGCCAAACAGCAACTCTTGGCAAAAAGGGGCTGTTAAGTGCAATTGCTGGAAACAGTCATATTTTTTTCTTTTTTTTTTTTTCCTGAAAAGTAAATGGAGCACTTGCAGGTAGCAATCTATCTAGAAGATGGATGTGACTATAAAAACAACAAGATGCAGCACACACTTGGCTTCCTTTGGTGATCTCCAACTTTTTCTTGTTTCACTATTTCACATTATTCCTTAATCAAGAAGAACCTGGAGTGAATTAAAGGGGAGAGGGGGAAAAGATGGACCTGCCCTATTTTATATCCTATCAGTGCTGTGCGGGAAGAGAGGTCACTTGTACTGTGACTCTATTTTCTGTCTTGGAGCCAGATCTGATTTACTCAGAGATGCTTTAGCATTGTTCAAGGAGTGAAAGAAGAGCTGAATTATATTGCTATCTGGCTTTACAGGGTTCTGCATTGTCATGGTGGTATAGAGCTTTTTCTGTGATACTGGGGAGTGGACACAAGCACTTTCAAGTCTGCTATAGATCTGATCTCAACTCGGGCTGGTCATTAGCCAGGCATGGGAGTGAATCTCAAACACCTATTTCAATCTGTGAAAGCCAGTAAAGTCTATGATGTGCCAATTTGACACACTATCTTTGTGTTCCAGCAACACTAACATGTCTGCTGCTGGTGGAGAAGCCTGGGAAGTCCTGCCAGACGTGTGCATTATGCAGCTAGACTTGTTTTTGTAGGTCCTATTCCTTGCTAATCCATGTTACTCCATTTCTGTTGATCTTCAAAGTGTACTTCAAGGAGGCTTTCTTTCTATAGGTTATTGATGAAGGACAATTGAACTGACAGGCTGAGATTTGTTTGCCACAGGTGGGTTTTTTTGCTTTAGGGTAAATTTTGTTAAATTCTTGCAGTTGCTGAAGCTGACAGATTTACATCTTTTTGCATTAGCCCGTATCTGTTGAATGCAGAGAAAATGCTTTATGAATCTAGGTTTACATTTCCATTTACATAGCTTGTAGGTAAAAGACTGGAAGGATGTGAAAGTTGTACCTCACTACTGAAAAAATAATTAAGAAAACACCTGATCTTGTGATTGTCAAGAAAAGTCCTGCCATATGCTTCTGGATGTGTTAACCAAAGACGACCATAGTGCATTGTACTTGGAAGAAAATCTTTTTATCTAAGTTGTTCCTTAAAATAACACAAAACAAAAAAATCTCAGATACACTGCTCCAGATGTGGCACTCCAAGCTCTGAATTAGAATCATAGAATGGTTTGGGTTGGAAGGGACCTTATAGATCAGGTCGTTCCAACCCCCCTGCCATGGGCAGGGACACAGTCCGCTACACCAGGTTGCTCAAAGCCCCATCCAACATGGCCTTGAACACTGACAGGGAGGGGGCAGCCACAGCTTCTCTGGGCAGCCAGGGCCAGGGCCTCACCACCCTCAGACTAAAGAATTTCTTCCTTATATCTAATCTAAACCTACTCTCTTTTAGTTTAAAGCCATTACCTCTTGTCCTATCACTACATGTTCAGTTAGGTCCTTCCCTTCCCCTTCACCAGCCTGACTATGTCCCAGGACTGAGGCTGGAACCATGTGCATCACAAGCAGCTTTCTAGACTCAGACAGCCCGTGAAGCAACTGCCCATCACAGGTGCATTGATATTCAAGTCAAGACTGCCCCAGATGATCCCTTCCTCCAAGAGATCTACACCTGTTCTTTCAGACTACATCTACACTAACAAAGACCAGTGCATGCTTTCTAGCATTGTCCTGCTACTGCCCAGACTCTTAATTGCTAGCAGGCACAACTGAGCTCTGTTCTATACTGTGCAGGTCAGAAGGTAGGATGTACCTAGGTTGTTCCAAACACGCAGCTTCGATGAAGGCACCTTGCACTGGGAGGAGCAGAGTTTAGCTGTATTGTTGCAAATCATATCATACTATTTGCTCTTCGGCCCAGCAGACAGGCAGTGGGCAATTCTAGTTTCTAATACAAACACATCTTGAAATCACTGAATATCTCTTGGTGAAATTTTTAGGATGGGATTACTTTGTGTCAGTTGTCATCTGTCTCTGTCCAGCGGGTACATGGAAATGAGCTTTCAGAAAACTAAGATTGAATGAGGTGAGTGACATCTTTGGTAAAAGTCTTGGTCCTCTTGTTATGTATCAAGTACAATCTGGGAATGTCTATTTTCAGAGAACTTTCAGAGAAATTACTGATTTCTGACTCCTGGATGACCTTTGGCAGGAGTGAAGCTGTGGATCTGTTCAGAACCTGAGGTTTGAGGGACCTACAAGACAACTTCGGCTCCATGTAGACATTGAATTAATTTAGACACTTCAGATTTATGTGTTTGAGTTCTGGGTATGTCCTCTTTCAAGTACTTTGGCTTGTCACATGAGGACTTTTCACATGACTTTTCAAGCACTCTACACTTCTATTGCATCTGACCTTTTGTCAAAACATTCAGAGTGGTTAATTATTATGCTAGGGTTTTCACTGTATGAACAATAACCTCTTTCTTTCCTTAGAGAATTGTTTGTCCAATTAGTCAGTTTTGTCCAATATTGTTAAGAAGCCTAGACTTTGGCTTCTTGATAAATAATAGCTGTTTCCTGAGCCCATTCAAACATTGAAATCATTGTTAAATTTTAATAATGGCCTCAGAAATAGGGTTTCACCAGTACACATTTATTCCAAATATAAGTCAAAGTAAATTGTTTAAATGGTGTCCAGTCCTATAAGGTTAACTTAGGAAACTCACTTGAATGTTTTGTATGCATAAAGAAAATGGAATAGAAATGGAAGAGCTGCAAGGTCTGTAGATTTAGTTAATTGGCAATGTATGGGATTTAGTGATAGCTGAGGTATGAAAAAACAGTGGGATCACACACCCTGTTGTGGTGGGCGTGCTCTGCCAAGCCAGATTCTCAGACTAGTGCATGACTTTCATGTGACTCAGTAAAAAGCGTGTATGTGTAGGAGTATAAATTTTTGTGCATGTAGTCTTACATATGGAAAAGCATGTATGTAGGCCAGAGTTATATAAAATCATTAATGAGTCTGTGTGGAACACACTTTTCCAACAGTGAGGATGTAACATGGTTCTTGGGTGAGTTTTGATGAAGACTCAGACTGCGGTTAATATTATATTCATAGACATGATTTGGACGGATCTGTTTTACTGTTTTGTTTTTGGTTTTGTTTTTTTAATTCTTGTGCTTTCATGGGGTATGGAAACATTATTTTTTCATACAGCATTCTGCAAATGTTTTGAATCAGATTACTATTTTTGATAATATTGAGATATAGTGTGATTTTGTTATTCCAGAGAAGATGTATTTTGACTCGCAAGCCAAGCCATCGAAATTTATCTGTTGGAAAGGTAGGAGTCCACAAGTGAGGTAATTTTCTAAGTGTCCATTAAAACCACTGCAGGTCTACTGAATTCAGTTAGTGAAACATGAAGAGCTAATTAAATGACAAAATTAGGGTTAGCTGAGTAACTGGAAACTTCTCTGGCAATATTGATGAGGCCTTGACTGACTCTAATAGAGACCTTTCTCCCTTGTATATACATATACGTATATATGCAAACAAAACACCAAGACAGGATCAGTAGCTTCAAATAAAATATTAAAAAATCAGTTTTGAACTTATAGCTCAGTTTAGCATCTGAAGGGCAAATATATAAATTTTCAAAATTAAAATACAATTCCTTGGCAGCATGAATGTCGAGCACCAGAGAAGACATTCAATGTAGTCTTGTCAAGAATGCCTGTCTGGTGAGGAAGAAGGAATTTACATTCAAATGTGTCAACTGCCTCCCAATCACATCTAGATTTATATATAAATTATTTTCCTATACGGTAATAGAAATCCAGGAGTACATTAACGTATTAGTACATAGTTGTCTGATTAATCTGTCCCTTAGGCTGGTGGAAGCATTTGGACTGTTCTGTAAAGATTTTTGAGATTTCAGTCTTTCAGGAGACATGGGACAGGACTACCAAGGCAAACCTGGGGCATTCCCTGCGATGCCTGGAGCCAAAACCTGCTCTGATGGAGATATAAGTAGGAATCGCAGCCTATGGGCTGCTAGGCTATAGGAGAAACCTTGAACCTGGGTATATAAAGCAATGTTTCTAACACGAGGGCAAAGTGAATGTTCTGAACAGACAACTTTCTCTGTCCAAGTCTATGGTCTTCAACACCAACCTAAAGCCAAGAAATCTTTCTCTGAAGGTGAAGTTCAATTTTTTTCACATCTTCCTTAGCCAGATTCAGCTGATCGTTCTCTCGGTTGGCCTAACTGCTGCCTGGTGACTACGTATTGAAGCGTGAAGCTTCCCAGCTCCTCCAGAGTTGAGATTTCAGAGGAAAAGAACTTACATTACACATCCTCATTTGCATAAAATCAGTGCTGCCCCCTTTTCTGCTCCATTTCAGTCCCTCAGGATCTCATTGATGCTAACAGGCGTCCTTACTGCTTTGTGCTATTCTGTTTAAGGTAATCCCAAGAGGAGTGGTAGCTAAAGAAAACTGACTTCAACCTGGGGTTTTAAAAATAGAAGCAGATGGCTGGAATGTTGAAATCAGCTGGGCTGCAGTTAGCAAAAGCTCGTGAAAGATTTTAAGGTCAGCCCTGCGCTGTGGGAACAAACGGGCCGTGGTGTGTTTGAACTGAAGACAGAAAAAATGAGCCACAATGGGAACTGTTCTCTGATTCTTTTCAGACACTTTTAAAAAGGGTGTTCAGTTTTGTTTCCTTCAGCCAAGCAGACTGGAGATAGGACTGAGTTTCCTCATCCCTTTTGCATCTCTTCTTTTTCTCCGCACCTCATAATATTTCCATCCTTTTTTTTATTTCAGATCTTCTTCATTAACATTTACACCAATATGATTTGTCTCTCCTCTGCTTCATACAGGAATATGTCATTGGACTACCCCCTTTTTTGCTTAGTACCTGGTCCTGATCGTGATGTATTTCAAATCATTATCACTGCCTTAATAAGAATTTGTTCTCCCAGCTCTGCAGCATCTTTCCTCATTGACTTTCAGAGCAGATGCTTTTCTTCCATCAGTATACCACACAAACAGGAACTGGACCGCTCAGCTCCCACCCTACTCATTGGTCCCTGTCTTTCAGGAAATAATATTTCCCTTGCACACTTTGTATGCTATGGACTTACTTACTCCAAACACCTTTCTGAAACTGAAGCCTCTTCTCTTTCTTGTTCCTCTGTTTTGACCCCAATGAAATCTCACACCATCACTGAGAACGGTAATTCCAGCATACTCCTACTTAGCAAAGGACTTGAGCATGGAGTTAGATTTAAAGCTTAACTGCTGAAAGGAGATGTTTGGGATTAGGAAACATTAAGAGTCAAACAATGGGGTAGAAATCAAAAGGAAGGATACGGATGATTAGGACTTCAAAAATCTTGACCTGAAATACAGCTGGCCTCCATGGTTAACATAATAATTTCTAGGCAGTTAGTGAAAAACCTGACTTTGAGAGACCTATGCAATTTTTTTTCCATTCTCCCTAGCTCTTTCTTCTAACGTTTCTTCATTTGCTGGATATAATTCACCTCCATATTAAGTTCTCACTAATCACCTGTACAAGTGGTAGAATAAGTAATATCAGGGCCTGAGGAATCATGGGGACTGAAAGGTTGGACTCACCAGAGGAGACAAGCAGCAGATGGAAAAGGCAGAGTCGAAATACGGATTGTGCTGAGGTGTGAAAGAGCAGCGTCTGGGACTAAATGGGACGTAAGGCAGCACGTATAGTTGTTTAGAATTCAATCTGTTCCTGTTAGGCTAATTTATGCTTTGATTCAAATAACATATGCTGTCCTTTGAGGAACACCAGTTATTACCATGTAAATGGAAGATACTTTCACCTTCTATTTTCCCTTGCTGATTTCTTGGAACCGTGGTATAGCTGTGTGCTATAATATGGCTATTTCAGTAAGAAAAATTCTGCCTACTCCATTCCTCCTGATAAAAAAATAATAAAAATTTGTCTTCTAACTGCTATCTAATTACTAAAGGTACAAGGTGCAGGGGAGACAGGGGGAAGAGATGACGAAGAGGAAGAAAGTGGACAGACAACCCACTTTGGAGGTAGGAGGCAAGTAACCAAAAGCTCAAATTTCTGAATTCCATCTGTTAGTTCCTAAAATGTTCCAGAGAACACAATACATGTGAATATATGTATCTGCTGTCTGGGTTCTGCTTTGCTGAGAACATTATTTGGTGATGCTATACTTATTTATCCTGGATCAGGCTTTTCTCTCATTTTCCCTGCTAAAAAACCAGTAACATTCCGAGATCTGCAGTTTTGACTGGGACCGTAAAAGATGGAGTCTTTCTTTTGTCTCTATTATGCTCTTTATCTTGATTTATTTTATATTTTATTTTGCCACAGAAGAAAGTAATCTTCCTTAAATATATCAGGTTTGAAAAAGATACCCTAAAGAATTTATACACCTGGTTTGCCTTTTCAATTTTTATCTAGGGCATTTCCATAGCACACTGTAGAAGTTACTAGCTGCCTCACAGCTGCCTGAAAATACTTGGACACTCTGCGTCATTTCTTGCTTTTACCCAGCCACCTCATTAGAAATTGAAGTGTGTATGGAAATTAAGCAAATAAAAAACCAGAGACATAGCACAAGCTTAACTACCTGTAGGCAAAGGTCACATCTTGCCCAGTGAGTGACAAACTTTCAGTGAGATTGCAGTGGTGAAGGGCATGCAAGTGGTATTTTTGATGATGAAGGTCTGCAGAACATTTGTGTTGAACAAGTGCAAAGAGAAAACCACATCCCCGATCTGTCAGGGCAGAACTCAAAGCCTGTGAGCCTTTTGCAGCTTGTTACCGATGCACTCTGTGAGCAGCAGAAAGGCACACTGTAAGGTGGGTGCGTTACTGAGTCTGTTGCTTGCTGGCATTTTGTCAGTGGGGAACACACCTTCTCATCTGAGCTAAAAGAGGAGCAGGAAATCTAAAACCAGTATTTACTTCAGTAAAAGTAATCTGCAAAGATTTTTTTTCCTTGGATTAAGTAATTTCAAGGCCTTGTGAACCTAGTACAGCTTTGTCAGATATAACTTAAAAACAGTCTTTTTTGAACTGGGGCCAAAACAAATAACGAGTGCTAGACCAGGCTGCAGTTGTGACCGAAAGGTTGACAATAGTTGAGGTGGGAGAGGGAGGCTGCAAGAATGAGACCAACAAGGAAGTATTGCTGCCTATGCAGATAAGTCATTTGATGGAAAAGCTTTGCCAAGCAAAGGTTTACTGTAGTGGAAAGTGCATTGTAATTTGACTGCTGTGTGTCAGAGTCCTGTGAGACCGTTGCTCTCCTGAATCATGGGGATTTATTACATCTAGTTCATTTGGGTGCTTCTTGCAAAGCATCCTTTTAACTGTCTGGGAAAGAGGGATGAACAAAACATACTGTGATTCAGCAGAGGAGAAATACCCTTTGAAGGGAATCAAAAAACAGACTGAAGATACTGGGAGGGAATAAGATCAGTAGGGCTTGCCAAGGTAAATTGCCACGATGTTGGACACAGTGTGGGTTCTCCCAGGAGTCGTCCCTCCCCTCCCTGACATTTACTGAGGGCAAAAGCTAATTCTTAATCTCCCAATGTGACAGTGACAGTCTTGGGATAGAGATTTCCCTCCTCCCTCTCCCAAGGTCGGCTCCGACGAGGTGCAGAGACCCTCTGATGACTTGACAAAGTGCTTTCAGTGCCATTCAAGTGCGTTTCTCAGTTAGCTGCTTCTCTCTCTGAGCAGGGAGAACAGCCAATCTACTTCTTTACAAAGTGGCTCTGTGTTGTCGCTTTGGCATCCGGAGGCACAGCTTGTTACTACCCAGTTTGAAGGGTTCTGCTCTTTAAAAAACACAGGTCCTGCAAACAAGCAGAATAATGAGACAGCGAGACCCAAGTGACTTGCCAGGATATTCAGATGGGTGGGATACCCAGTGTGTTTTCTCCACCCTTACTCGCAAAGAGTTGGAAAGTGGGGCTGCCTGCCTTTAATAAACACATCCAGCAAAGAAAGGAGATGGGGAAGGAAGGGATATTACCAGGATTGTGGTCAAATAAAAGGAAAAATCATGATTTTTAAAAAATTTTGTCTAAAGATTTGGACCATATCTCTTATATGGACTCACTTAATGCTGGTCTCTGAAAGGCTTCAGTTGCCTTGCAGCCACAGCAAGTGAGGACTGGGATTTCCAGCTGGATCAAGATGTTTTTTATGTCTCAAATAAATTTGTGGCTTCCATATGTCTTACAGAAATTTTCTACTGTCCTCTGTCACTGTCATATCTTACTGCTTGAAATAGTGTGCGGAAGTGCATGTGTGAGGGTGGGCATGCATGTGTATATAGGAGTGTTTGCACATTGTCTACATATCTACAAATATAATTTCCTAGGCAAGGTCTAGGGTGCAGAGTGCCAGCTTGGTGCTAAGCCAATATTGTCATATTCTGGGAAAACGCACAACAAGAACTTGTATTTGGGTTATGATAAGAGTTCAATTTAATCACAACAGAAGCCAAGTCATCCCAAATTAAAACTTAATGCAGACTGTGATAGCAATGAAGTTGCAGCATGTAGTTTTCAAAGAACATGAGCTAATGTCTAGAAAAAGAGAGCAGAGGAAGGGATCTGGATTTTGCTTCTGGCCCAGCCAGCAATTTTATTTCTGGTCTCGGACAAACCATGTTAGGCAGTGTTTGCTGTCCTGAAGAAAAAAGAGGCAATGTCCAAGTAAAAGCGCGTAAAAAAACCCCAGAGGATGTTCGCAGAACTTCAGAATACTCCAGTGTCAACCCGTAACATGCACCCAAATATGGATATAAAAGACCAACACCTGGGTTTGATTTCGCTTCCCCTCAGGTGAAATTTTCAAAGACATTGAACTGAATTAGGAACTCAAATCCCAACGCTTTTTCTGGGGACTTCCACTCCTAATTCACTCATATTTCCGAAAACCTTGTCTGTGATATGTCATTGCCTTGGTTTCCCTCCCTCTGACTTGGACAGAGCTTCTATGCCAAAGAAGAGGGATATGTTAGGAAATTAATTGCCTGTATTTACACAGCAATTATGACACTAGCAGCAAGATGTCTCTGAATATTTTAATATTAAAACTGCAAAAATAACTTTTTATTACCTCACAAAGGTGCTGTGAAGTTTGATTTCTTGCTGACTTGCAAATACTCCGAGGCATAGTTTTAAGATAGCGTTTATCACCAGTGTTTTATTGACACTATTACACAGAATGAAGTTTTAGTCAGTATTTCCATCTTAAGATCAGTTTATTTGGTTTTTGAGTGTTTAAACACAGTCCTTCTTGCACTGTAGTTCTGATAGTGGCTTTAATAGTATAAAAAGGTATGTCAAAGATTAGGGCAATGCTTTAGTAAGATCTGCATCATACAATATAGTATGTAACTTATTGAAAGCATACTCTCGTGTCCCACTTGATCTGAGATTTCTTCTTTCCTCTCCACATTGTGCAGAACTCATTAAAAAAAAAAATCAGATCTCCTATCTACAATTTTTCATTACTCAAAAAGTGTTCTGTGTAGTTGCTGCAGACAAAAGACTGCATCGTGTTACTTGTTGAATTCTGTATCAGCTCTTCTTTTGAGAACTATTATACAGGAAGAAAAAAGAAGAAAAAATAAAATGTTGCTTTGAAGAAGTATTCAGCTGAGTTACCCTAATTTCCTTGTCCAAGCTGGAAGGATAGAAAAGAAACAAACACCAATACACATCATCTATTTAAGTATTTGAGATGCCTGACTTTCTCTGATAGCACTGTGATCAGCTACTTCTGCTGTTTCTGAACCTTTTGAAAATTTTTTTTAAGCACTCTCTTGCTTTTGTAATGTTACAAGTGCTGTTACTGCTCAGATCTCACCAATGGTTTACAATAAACCATGTTCTATAAAGAGCTCGCTCTCTTCCTTCACTGCTGTTCCTCTTCACCCTTTTGAGAATTATTGCTCAAACTCTTGTCTTTGGTGACAAGTCTGCCTTTTGCCTAAGTCAAGTGTCATGAACTTCTGACCTTTTCAAACATCTAGAAGACAGATCCAGTAGTGGACGACTTACACACAGACAATTTCTTGTGAAACTAGCAGGGTTGCAAATCTGTAATCCAACAATTAGTGGTTGCCCATGTATGTGCTGTTAGTGTGAATAAGAAGAACACATGCAGGAGTGAGTTACCTCGGACTCATAGCTAGTGAGAACACATCTACCAGACTGGATCTTGCACAAATTCAGTGAGCACAAGAACGTTCTACCCCATGGGCTAGAGTGTGATACAACTAAAGAAGTTTAAGATCTTGTGCTTGAAAACCATTGGACTCCAGTTGGTAGGTTAATGAAAATTCACAAAACACTATGACTAGGATATTTTGAAATATTCTCACTCAAAGAATAAGAAATGCTTTATGACAGAGCTGAGGGTCAGTGATATGACCTAAGTGTAAATTTCTGCCCTTTTCTATCAATGAAAGCAAGAGGTGTAGTTTGCAGGGCAGCAGTTGAAAGGTCAGCCTTTGTTTTCTTTTTGGGCAAACGAGATTCAAAAAATGAGAAAAAAAAGAAAAATAAACCCTGCTTACTCCATAGCAAGTGGAAAGCAGACTTGGAAAAAAAAATCAGTAATAGTCACACAGTCTTTTGAAAAAGGTTTATAAAGGAAGATGTCCAATGCATACTATGGTAACACCCAAGGGTAAAATAAAAAAAATCCATAAAACAAACAAACAAACAAACAAACAAACTGAAAAAACAACCAACACATGCCCCCCAAGTTAAAAACTCATTATATGTGTATTGTGGGGGGGAAGCAACCCGACATAGAAACAAAAAACCAAACCCTTCATCTAAAAGGTTTTCCAAATTTATATGGCACATTTTACCATCTGGAGGCAACTTCTTTCTCTGCTGATACTTTCTCAGAATTTCACAAACACCGTGTGAATGCACGTGATCAGAGGCAAGCAGTGGTCTAATAACCGTGGCGAGATGCCTGCTGTCAAGACCAGAGTGTACACTTCTGGAGACACTCATTCCAGCTGAGACATTCGAGCATCCTGTGTCACAGAAATCAAGGTGCTCCTGACACTTCACCCTCTTACCCTCATTCAAAATTCAAATCACATAATCACGTTGGTGTGAAAATTACGCATAGCTCTTGTACAGGGACAAGGTGTCAAGAATGGTTTCACTACTTGGATCTTCCCAGGAAGTGAGATATGCACAGTGTCATTAACAGAAAGGGTGAATCACTCTGGAAGGCAGATTTCTGCTTTTTTCTCACTGTTCGCATAAGTGGGGGAAAATGTGTTTCTTTGCACTCACCAGGGCAAAGTAATACATCTCACCATAACTGCCAGCCATTCAAAAGACTGCTTATTGTTATTACACAATGAATGCTAATTCTTAAATTGCTGTATGTTCATGCTGATTAGTGCACCTCATTGCTATGGTTCATGCAAGGCATTGATAAATAAGGAAATTTTTGAGCCTTCTTGCTCATCCTCCAACAACACACCAGAGCAGAATTGTGGTGGCCATCACTATACATCCTACACCACCAACTTCCCGTAAGTGGACTAGATTTATAAACAGTTTCCTGCTTCTGACAGGACTTCTTTGATAAGTTTACAACTCTGCTTTGTTTGCAGTTTATTTCTTCCCGTACAAGTCTCTGCCCCCACCCTGGTATGGAAGTGGTGTTTTGCTAGCATGTGGGTATTCTGACATAGCGAGAGGGGAATGGGAGAGGGAAATTACTACACTTCCCTCATTCTGAACAGAGAACAAATGGGAAATTTGATGACTTTTGCTATTTCAGAGGTCAATTGGTCATGCTGTCCATTCCCAGTACTATGGTTCAGTCAATCTCTACACTCTCCTTTTGCTTTTATGAGGAACAAAGCACGGAAAACTAAAAAATCAAGATAATGCCCTCTGTTTAACTTCCTGCAAGTTTTGGTCAGATAGATAGGAGAAAATAATGGTAGTCACTTTTTTTACAACAAAAATGTCAAATCTTTCTAAACAACTCATTGATCTGGGAATTCCATAGTTCTGCAAAAAATGGTCATTTCAGTGAGGAAGAGGCAGCAGGGAGCTGCAGAAAAGCAGCGGACACCAGTCACGTGACAGCCATGATGCTACCGGTACTGCCAGTTGATCTGCAGATCTGTTGGCCACAAACCCCAAATGTGCTAGGGAACGAAGTGAGATAAATTCTTGTAGGTGGAGGATAGAAGCTGATCAATTCTTCTCATGCAGGGTCTTTTCATCCACACCCTGCCTGGAGGAGTTAAACTACATCTCAAGTCCCTGCTGGCATAGATACTGTGGAGAATATGACATTAAAAGAATTTTTAAAAATGAGGCTGTATCCCACTTCCTCTTTTCCAAGAATATGTTTCTCTGTTCATTTTTGAGACACCTCAGCTACTGCAGATTCAAGTTTAGTGACCTTCTATGAATGAAGGCACTGATGGGCAGTACAGCTTGAATCCTGGCATGAACTCCTCTGTGTCTCTTGGGCAGACCTGCAGCTGCAGTTTGCATTTTGAAATAAAGCGTAAAATTCTCCAAGATGTTTCTTACTCTCTTTAGTCCATCTTTGGGTGAAGAGTCATGGGCCTTTTTGTCACATCTATGTCTTAATGGAAGAGCAACCTTTGACATGGCATTGGCTTTTACATGGCATTCAAAAGAATTTTAAAAATTCTGTTGTATTTCCTTTTTGTCACAATATGTGTATAAACACTGCAAGTTTGCTACTAAATAAGACAGAGAGACCAGAGAGACAGAGAGCTCAGAGAAAACTGTTAGAAAGAAGAAGCTGGGCAAGCAAGATCTTAGAAAGGAACCTTAAAGAACTGGGGGTGTGATTCCAGGGAGAAAGGGAGATGGGTGGTTAACTGGGGATGGCTAGAGAAGATGTTACATGAGACAAGCATCAGTTATTCCCTCATCATTATGGGCAGATGAAATGGGTTTAGAAGACTACAGGGAGGAATTAGATCAAATATTAGGAAAAACTTCATAGCTACAAAAAACCTAGACTGTGGAGTTGGTTGCCAAGGGAGGATGTGAATCACTGTCAGTGCAGATCCTTGTAGTTAAACAGCCATCTGTCATAGAAGAATTAAATCTGCATTGCTCTGGTGTCAAATTAGGGTTAAAACACTTAGTTACTACAGTTATTGCAGCTAGAGTGAGTCTTGTAAAACTGGTATTCATAGTTATGAATAATCCAAGAGAAATCTGCTTTTTTGGTGGTTTTTTTGGTTGTTTTTTGTTTGTTTGTTTATTATGCCCTATGGCTGTGAGGGACTGTGTAATCAAGCCAATGTTACTTGTTTTTCCTCCTACTTATCCATCATTGAAAGACATCAAAGTATGGCAAATATAATGGGGTACATGGAGAATATATCTTTTAGTAATTTCAGTAAAACTCCAAAATCAGTTTGTACCCCATTCAGCTAAGCTAGTTGATACTGCCTTGTAAGGAAAAAAGGTGCAGATATGCCTTGTGAATCTAAATGGCAGTGGAGACCACGTCATGGTGAGGTGCCCCTTCCCTGTTTATCTGTGATTACCATGCAGCACTGTCCAAATGGTCACACTTCGACACTGTCTTCAGAGAGGGAGTGTATGTATAAGGTGATAAAAAATGAGGATCTGTATGGCTGATACAGCAGTGTGTTAAGAGATGCTTCAAAGAGATTCTTCAGTCATGGAACAACTTTCTGTGGTGATTCACTTAGATGGGACAGTTCAATTTTGCAGGAAAGACACAAGGCTCAAAACTTGTCCATGGGTAAATTCCTTGAGCTAGTCTCACAGGTATCACTGTTCTGACAGCTGTCTCTTCCTTTGTTCTTTCTTGCAGGTATGGGTGTTTTTTTCCTTAATCAGGGCTTTAGTCCAGGAATATACAAACTTCTGGAAGGTACCAGAATCTTTGTGGCGTAAGCAAAATGAACATTGACTGATTCTGTTTTTTAAATATAGTGCTAAAGAGTGGGAAAATAGACAATTCATAGAAAAAAAATTTTTCTCAAAGAGAAAACCCTTGAGTCTCTATAAAGTCCTGGTTAAATGATGGAGCTAGTCAGGGGTCAGACTCAGTATCTAACAATCAGATTGTAGATATCCTGAAGTCTCTGAAGAGACTGGAATGGCTAAAGCAGAGGTTTTATTTATTGGGTTAATCTCATCTTTGTTCTGTCTACTGAGCCCTGAAGACGGTTTCAGGATTCTAAATATGTAGCCTTCAAAATTAAAATAAAACCCCGAGCTTTCTAGAAAGGCAGTTCAAACCTGTACATGAAAAGATATTGAATCTGTTGGCTAGTTGGAAAACAGTCAGTCAGAATTTATTCTATCAAAAAACTTGAAAATGCATCATAATTGTCATCGTTTGGCCCATTTACACACTCATGTACTTTGATATGTATATATATCTTGTTTTTTTCCTTCAAAATTTATTATGCCAGTACTTCCCTAAGGTGAACAAATTGTCTGAGCTGAGAACTATTTCTATAGTACTTAGGTTTGTAAGGAGAAATTACTTCCATGTTATTATGTCATTTCCTCAAATAAGAGTCTATGTTGCAAGATAGAGTAGTTAATTATGGTTCCCTTTTCTCTTTAGTCATTCCTGAATTATCATGTTGTGTAATTACTCAGTTACTACTGTGTAATCAAAATAATAATACGTTTCCTACTTTTCTCATTACTACTGTAACCAATGCAAACAGAACCCCTACTTTTTGGCCCAGCATTTTACAGTGTTAAACCATCTGCAGAATAACCACAGGCACAGGCACTGTGGTCCACGGGCCAGCAAGAGTGAACACTTGACTTAACTCATCTTGTGCTGTTACTAACACTGCATGGTCAACACCATGACCACCGCTCGTGTATCACCAACTTAACTGTTTGACTGCAGTCAGGGTTACATCTGCTTCCAGTTTGAGCTCTTGTTCTGCTAGGTACTGTACAAATAAGACTAATAATTTCTAAGTCTTTGGAGATTAGGATCTCAGAACAAGCAGAATAGGTCATTGATCTCACCCAAGCTTTGACCACTCTTCTGGAGGTGAATCACATTCCATTTATTCTAGAAGCAGCATATCGTAATTAGACTTTTAAGTTAGGGACAAGATCCAGACTGAGACTTGGACACCTTATTTTCAGCACCTAAATATACATATGCAGGGAAAGATATTTGTGGCCTAGGTGTTTAACTTACTTGTCCTAACATGGTGTCTATTGACATATGAGAAACCCCAGGGTACTGAAGACACACACATAGATCTGGGGGAACACTTGTACTGTTCCAGACCAGCTGGAAGATAAATAGGATAAACCAGAACATCTCAGATATCAATAGCCACTTATGTTCAGGTAAATGAATCCTATCCCAGATGTCTGAGATCTTTCCAGTGTTTCATGAGGCAAAGTTCCATTAGGAAGGAAAAAAATAAGTCACTGCCAAAAGAAAGATGTTCATCCACCCTTAACAAGCAAGAGTCCAGTCACACTGCTGTTCACTCCAGATCAGTAAAAAGAATAAGATTTATTAACAGGCTGCACAAAGGGTAAAGCACAACCACAGAGTCTTGTCATTCCCAGCATTCATGGTTATTCATAGTACTCAGGTTCCGCCATTTTAGAGGGTGATAAAAACCCCAAACGTCCCAGGTGTTTGTCTTTAGTCCACCTGTTCTCCACCTCTCCCATGATAAGGACAATTAGGGATTTATTTATTATCTTAACCTTTGGCTGACAATAGAATCAAAAGAACAGTCAGTGACATTCCGAATGTAAAAATAGGCTTCAAAGAAATAAATGTAATTTTGAGAAAGAATGGGTTATACTTTAGGTTATACTTTTTATTGTAGCTTTAATTGCCAAAACCTCTTTCTGGACAACAATAATAACAACCTTTAACATTGATTAGAGTCAGGTAGTGAAATAACTATCCACCTGCGTAATGAAATGTAAATGTTCCTTCATCAGTGATTTTTTGCTTAGTTCCTGGACAGGACAGCAGCAGTTTATTAAAGCGTAGTTAGGAAAATAATACCTTACTCCCAGCCTATTCAACAAAATCATAAACACAACTAATGACTGTTTCTGGGGGGCTTTTTAGTTTCTTGCTAACATCTTACTGCTATGTGTGATTCTCTGTATTGTATGTGACTGCACTAATAATTGTCTTAGTCTTTATTAGGCTTGAACATTCAATACCTAGGAAATCTTTTGTTGCCTGTTCTTCTGCCATTATTCGGTACTTATGTTAGTCCAAAACACGTAATGTAATTACTTTTTTCCTAAATCTGTCTTAAATCTATGGAAAATTCTCTTGTTGTTTTCTGCATTTTCCATTAATAATGCATATAAAGAATCAATAAGCCACTTACATTAACACAGAAATTTCTTCATCAGAATGTAGCATCGTATCTGCTCTACAGTTTTCATGTCCACTGTTATTCTCACCATTAAAAGGGAGAATAGAGGCACAGGTATTTGTGATAGCTGCCTGAGTCCACTTTGTGGGGGTTTAGGAGCAAGCTCAGTCAGTATGTTAACCTGCCACAATATCTCTTAGAAAGCAGTAAAGTCATGTCATCGTGGACAAAAATTAGAAATTCTGCTTCTGTTCCCCCAGGAATAGCACTGTTTTCTGTGTCCATTAGGAATACTGTCCCATTGAGCTTTTCTAGCCAAGGTCCTCTTATATACATTCACTCCACCAAAGAGATTAGGTGAATCCATATGAGAGGAGAGCTCTGGGAAATGGAATTGCTGAGGACAGGGTGCTGCTCTTCAGATTATTGTATATCAAGTAGACCTGGGTTTGCTCCTTACTAAGAGCATGACTGACATTCTTGTTTCCGACGACTAGCAATTTTTTTGCCACTAACAGTTCCATTGATTTAGAAGAGTAGTACCAGGTTTGTACCTTTTACTTATTCCTGTCTTCAGTGAAGACACTTTGTGATTTTAGAAGGTTTCTAACATCTGCACAATGAGGTTCACACTGAAGTTCATCTCAAAGGCATAGAGGTAGTGGCCACTTTTAATCAGTTTTCTAGAAAAAAATTGAAATAAAATTTGTTGTTTTCACCCATTAACTTCTGAACGTCTTAAAACAAGAAAAAGGACAGTAGAAGAACTAAATCATTATTTAATTATTTTTATTTTTTATTATTTATTATTTTTACTTTATCATTATTTATTCTTAAAACACTATTCTTGCTAGTTTGACCAGGAAATTAATTGTTGGTATGGAAAATAAAAGATTACACTGTTATATACTCTCTGTTTTCTCCTCTAAACTTCTCATTTGTTTCAAAGGTCATTTATTTTGTCCACCCTTGAAGACAACTCTGTTGGCAGTGCACTTCAAAGATCAATCTCCTGTGACTGCTGGAAGTCCACTAAAATACAAAGGAACAGGACTTTGCAGAGGCTTCAAGGCAGAAACAAATCCACTGTGCAGCCCCAAGGCAGTCTCAGTCATCATTCCCATGGACGTTTGTCTGATCTTTTTCAAAAACCCTCCAAAGATGGAGAATCCATATTTTCTTCATTTGATTTATCAAAGGGTTTACGAGTTTTACTGTCCTATCTGACATGGCAAAAATTATGCATAACTCTTTTCCAAAGGTCTTTTTATAATACAAGGCTTGTCACATATTCCCTTCATCTTCTCTTCTGCTAAAACCATTTCTTTCCTTCTGACCTTTCTCCTTACACTGCAGTTTTCTGACCTCTCCTCAAACCGTCTGCTTGGCTCTAGATAGTTTCCAGCAGATCCAAAGCTTTCTTAATAAACACTTCAAAAGTCGCCCTTATCATAGACCAGTTGGATTGCTCCAGCACTTTGACTGCTTACCATCATGAAGAATTGTTTCATGTAGGAAATAAAGTAATACCCTTATTTACACACCCAATAATTTGTCTTTCTCCAGTACTATAGCGTCACTGATATAATTTACTCACCTTGTTAGCCACCTTGACCCTGAGATGCTTTACTGGAGGCCTGCTTTGCAAACAGCAGCTTTGTAGAGTGTGTTTGTGTGCTCAACTTTTTCCAGCCCAGTGTCGCTTTTCACAGCTGTTTCTGTTACACTATATCCTGAAATTATTAATGTAGAAAGTGGATTACCTTCCTTCTCTCACGTAAGGCATTGGTGGAGTATGACCTGTGGATAATGATGGGTGATTAATGTAAAGATCATTTGTAGATCTTGCAAGGTCTTAATGAGCAACTGATTAAACGAGAACCAAACGAGAGAGTCATTTTGGGCCACACAGTAATCGTGTTTCTGCACAGCTGGGAAAAGTGATTGACATATTTTGTGTTAGAAACAAACATTCTATGTGGCTGAGACAACCTTTGACTCAAAAAGGAAATAAGATTTCCTCAGCTGAAAAATTTTGGAGACTTTTATGCTGATTTCAGATGACAACTAGCTAGCTTTGGAAACGAGTGTTTACTACATTCACCTGTTCATGTCAAGCCCAAAGAACAGCGGTCAAGAGAAACCAGTAAATGATTCAAGACAGATGATATCTCATGGAGTACACCAGAAATTCAAAAATTGTCTTCTGTAGAACTTGTGAGATACATGGAGATGCTTCAAAGAACATTTTTATTGACCTTTTGGACTAAAAGTTTATTTTTATTAAGATATTAACAGCACTTCTTGGTAATTTTTGTGGTATGATGGACAACCCATGATGAACATTACTGAATGTTTAATCAATGGACAAGTCAATCAAATGATCATTCAAAATTGTTTCAGAGAAAGATGTTCCCACCTCAAAATCCAAAATAAGCATATTAAAGCTGAACAATGTGTTATTTTTTCTTGCTTATCATTACAAGAAATCCTAAAGTTGTGCTTTATGTTTATACTCAGGGATTTTGTTATTTTAAAAAATGTATTTTTATTGTATGTTCAACTTGGTTTTTGCTTGTTCATTGGTTTGGGATTTTTTTGTTTTATTTTTTTCTTTCCGTTTTGATTTTTCTCTGAAATAGGAAACCACCATCCTCCAAGATTTCTGTTGGCCCTATTAGAAAGTATAGAAAACTTCGTCCAGCTCTAGGTGCTTGTAGAGATGTCTGATATACAAATTTTATGCAATGTGCTTGTATCAATGAGGACTTTTATAGACTACTTGGCAGAATAAAAAAGTTCTTGTTACAATACTGCATGTATACTAATAGTCTTACCATTGAATTGCAGCCTCAAATTATTGTAAAAGCAGATGGAAGGGAGAACTTTTAACCTGTAAATAAGGAAAGCAAGTCAAAATGTTACTGATTAAACCTTTGACTGTGCCAAAGATGAAGGCAGTAAGTGTGCATGAGAATCCACTTCAGTCTATGATTATTCAGTAACAGGCTGCCATTAAAACAAGCAATGTACCCTATTTTGATAATTTGTGTATATTATGTGCATGAGTATATGTTTTCCTATTTCTGCATGCAAAAACTTTTGGTTTTCTCCCCTTTAAGAGAAGTTTTAAATACAGCACTCAAATGACAAGACGTGTGTCTGCAAACATCACCTGATATCCCCTAGGTAGCCGCAAGACATGGTTTCAGGTTTATTTCAGCGGCGCCTGCCCTCTCCTAAAACTGGCCCCGGCTCCTCTACCAGGAGCAGCCTTCTCCATTACACTGACAGCATTTATGAGGCATGGTGAAGTGGACTGGGGAACTGATTCTTCTGGGTGAAAAAAATGTGTATTTCTAGTCTGGATCAGCTCCCTGTTCCAGTTCCCTGCTATGCCCACAAATAGCTCTGGCAGGGAGTAAGCAGCCCAGAGAATGCTGAAAGGCGAAGGGAAAGAAGTGCTGAAGCTAGCACTGTGGTCAAGTAACTGTGCCACAGCCTTACTGCCAAGCTAGAAAATTCATCCCAGTGGAAACAAACTGAATCAAGCACACTGGTGCGAACCCGTAGTATACCAGTGCTTGAACAGATTTAACTTAATTTAACGTGATTAAGACTTAATCCTCTACATTTTGCACTATGTTTAAACAGCTTTAATTAAAATCCATCTGCTCATTTCATACATTGTGTGAGGAAAATTATCACCCTTTTAGACTGTGTTGCAAAGAAAAATTAATTCTGCTGCGTAATTATGACTCTGCATATTCTTGATCTTTGGCTTTTAAGTGATAATTCAAGGGCCCACTTATAAAACTTTTTGAAGCTCCTGATTTTCTAAAATTGCCCTGTTTTAAACATTCCCTTTTTCCTCAGAAACTAAACATTTATCTGTCACGTCTGCACAACAAAATTGCCTATTCTTGGAGCTGTGGTTAAATGACTTAGACCCAGCCTTCCTCCCCCCCTCTCCTCCCACACCTTTCCTCTAAATTTCAATAGTTTTAAAGAATTGTCATGGCAATAAGAGCCTCTGGAGAGACAACCGTATAGACTGAATTTTTTGCTTTATTCCACAGTGGATTTGCTTTCAGTATTGAAAACTTCTTCATATCTGTGTGTGCCCATGCGTCTGACCCTGGTAGACCACAGAAGCAGTCTTGCCTCCATTTTCACTTAGTTTTGACCCTGCTAGTAGGATAAATAACTCCAGGACAAAACGCTAACTGCAGCCCTTTTCTCAGTGCTGAATTCTAATACTTTTTTCTGGGCATGATCCTTTGAAAATATGAAGCTGAAGCAATGCCATTTCAGAAACCTTGACTATTTAACTCATATTGTTTACTTTTAACTTTGGAAGCTCCCTGCTTTGTTGATGTCAGTAAAACAAGTTGTTGTTACTGTCTTTTTTAGGTAAATGGGTAAGACTGTGAAATGTTTCTTAGAACCATAGAATGGTTTGGGTTGGAAGGGTGCTTATAGATCATCTCATTCCAATCCCCCTACCATGGGCAAGGGTACCTTCCACCAGACCAGGCTGCTTAAAGCCCCGTCCAGCCTGGCCTTGAATGCTGCCAGGGAGGGGGCACCCACAACTTCTCTGGGCAACCAGTGCCAGGGTCTCACCACCCTCAGAATAAAGAATTTCTTCCATATATCTGATATAAATCTCCCCCCTTTTAGTTTAAAACCATTCCCCTTGTTCTATCACTACATGCCCTTGTAAAAGGTCCCCCTCTATCTTTCAATATTTGTTACATTGTTAAACTTTTCTCCAACTTTCCATTGTCATAAGACAATTAGCTATTATTAATTGCTTCATAAATTTTGGACTATATTGTGCTAGTTAATGCTTCATACCATGGGTGAAATTTAGCCTTACCACCACCATGCAGCACCTGGTGCTCTGGGAAAGACAGTGTCCAGCCTTGCACATTGGTGGAAGAAACAGTTTACTCTCATGTGTTTACATGTAACAGCAGTAGCATAGCGGTTAAGGTAAAAAGAGATATGAACCTGAGTCTTGCTTAAGGCAGATCAGGTGTATATGGGCATTGAGTTCTCAAGACTACAAAGAGAGGATAACAACAGTCTAAAATTATTACACCTTTGCTCTTGTTGCCTGAGGGAATCCAACTACTCTATTCAGTGAGGCCATTGGTAGATTGTTCTTATTCTTTTTTTTGCCTATTGACTTTGTTATAACCAATAATCAATGCAGATTTCCACAGAAATTAAAAAAAAAAATCTTTTAAATAAAGTGAAATAAAAGAGCCACGTTTCAACTTTATAAGATTAATCTCTATATAAATGTCTTAGTAGCTACAGTAATGGAGCGGATCCTGCAGAGAGAGAAAAAGTGGCAGAAAACCCCAAGTTTTAGATAAGTTTGCCAACGCTGTTCGATGTGTAGGGAGAGGAGTGCAGAAACAGGGGTGTTGGGGCTGGGAGTAGGCAACAAGCTGTTGTGAAATCACCGAGTATCTTACAAATTAAGGGAGCTGGTAGCTAAAACCTTTCTGCAATAAGCAGCAAGAGAATCCTTGAGAGAGCTGTGAAAATGTCAGACTTTTGCCTGCGGAGAGCCTGTGAGGAGAAGAACACATGCTCTGCTGCATATTCAGCCTCTCCTCTGCAGCTCCGCCGTCCTAAAGGTAAGCTGCCACCACTAGAAACAACTTGGCAGGGGAGCTGCATGAAATAGGGAGTGCGTTGATCGCAGAGGCGATGAGTGGAGAGAAGATGTAGTAATTACTGATCTATCAAACATTTGCTTCTGCTCTGGAGAAGTGTGGGAGTGGACTTTCAGGGGTGGTGATACTCAAGACTGAAAAACTTGGATGGAACTGGTAGGAAGTGGTAACATTGTGCCTGTGGAATACTGGTCCTTCAGATGTGCTTTTATGGTGAAATGAAGAAGTTCAAAGTTCTGTAAATTGCTGAGGAAACTTTGTTGTTTAAATGAAAAAATGGTCATTTTTAGGAAAAAAAAAGACCCATAAGTCCATTACTTTCTTTTAGACATGGCCTTCTTAACTGCAAACAGCTGGAAATTTGCACAGAACAGCGACAGTAGGAAGGAACTCATTTTAATGGAATGTCTGTGCTGCATATGGGCAGAATAAGGCTGAAAATACAGAAAGCCAGGTTTTGGCTCCGATGGTCATCAGAGTTCCTATGTGGTGGATTTCAGCAGAAGACCCCTCTGTACCAACGCTCACTCTCCCCGAATATGAAAGCCTTTTGAAGTGTTTTACGTAGGGCTCTCTATGTGTTCTGGTACATTGAAAAGCATCAAGCAATGCCTTCTGGAGTTTTTATGGGCATGACTTCAACAGCACTGAATAAACACATATAATTGTTCAGATGTGGTGGCTGAAATGGAAAATTCTAGCATGTACACCAAAAGCTTACTCATAGGCAACATATTTTCATGGACCAAAAAAGTACACCCCCATGAAATGTGAGGTGTCACTCATCTGAAACAGGACTGTTTATGATTCTTTTTCAAACTCTGGTTGAAATGGCTGTAGGGTGCGTGATTTGTAAACCATTTGTGGGGTAGCCTGAAGACTGTTAACCTCAGTAGCACTGATATGTTACAGGAAACCTGACGGATGCTCAGCCAAATATTTGTTTTTAATCTGGAATCTCTTTGGGAAGCAAAAGAGAGGGAATGTGTCCGAGTGCTGTAAGAAGTTTTCTGCTGGCATAAGCTTGTGGTGACAGCACAGTCACTATGGTTTTACAAGATTTTCAAGAAATATAACAATACTAAACATTTGTAAGACAGCTAAAACTCCCTCTTGTAGTCTTACTGCTGAAAGCAGTTTGAGTAGTGTAAATATGCAGGCTGTCTACCTTCTCATATAGTAATACGAGGTAATCAGCAAAACACTGGTAAGAATTGCATACCATTGCTAGACATTATTTTGAAGGCATGTGGCATGGTGAATTAAGACTGTAGGTTTAAGTTCTCTTAGCAGTTTTTTTATAGCTTTTTGCCAGCTGAAAAAGTACATTTAACACTATGGGCTGAAGTTTTTCCATGCTATACTTCTGCAGGGAAATCTTTCAGTTCTAAAGATTCAGTAGTTTCTCAATGAGGTTAGGAAAAATATGAGAATTTGCCCATGATAAATACACTTTAAAGTGTTCATTTACAAGGTCTAGAGCTTCATCCTCTGGAACTAGATGGTGAAAATTGGCAGGAACACAGCTCTAACTCTGTTTTAGACAGCCCTGTGAAATCTTGCCTAATTTAGGCCAGGTATAAGGCTTTGGGGAAAAATGAAATAAATCCTTATGCACACACTGAAAGGAAAGCTTGACAGAGGCGAAAACAGGGTTGTAGGATGGGCCATTGTGGGAAGACGGGAGCTGGGGTTATGAACTGATTTTGAGGAAAGGCATGATATGAGAATAAAAGAGTGGAAAATAACATTTTAAAGGTATTTCATACCTTGTGTCTCCAATTTTGTGATGTTAACCTTTGCTTAATGTTGGTATGGAATTTGAAGTCCTTCAAGACGGTATAAATTGGTAGACAAACTTTCGTATATACACGGCATGGCTGGAGTACAGCTGATCTTACAATATCTAGACATTAGACATTTAGCTCTGAGTGAAACTTGGTATTTCCCGAGTGAGATCCATCTGACCTGTCTTAAAGCTTATGTTAGGGTGAACTGAAGCAGCTGAGTGTACATATTTCTAGACTTTGAGTAGAGAATATGACTAATTCAGATTTAGACACTGAAATTTCAGAAGTCTGAAGCAAAGTGAGCAGAACCTCCTGTGAATTTTGCCTTCAAATCAATGTCCAACAGGTACCCAGCAGAATTTGTGTTCACATGCCTGTGAGTAGATTTTTGGTCCTGTATTATAAAGTATAGTACCATGGTTGTTATACTCCACACAAACACACCCCCACACAGGTACACTGAAGCCACACTGTGAAATGTGTTTTATTAGAATAAATCAACATTAATATTAGCTGTTCTATTATGCCATCCATGTTATTTTTTAATACAGAATTAGCAACATTTAGATCTGTCTATCCCTCCTAAAATGATTTTGTGTTACAAAGAAAGAAACATGGGTCTTGCCAGCAGGTACAGGATTCCCCTAATCTTGGGAGCAATCACTCAAACCATTCGTTCCAATCTCTGAGCATATAGGAAAGTCAAAAAGGTAGAAAGCAGGTTAGATACAGCGTAGAGAGTTGTTAATATTTATCTCCCACTTCACTGTACTGTTACGTCACTTCTGTGCAAAAAGATAAATGCTTCAAATCAACTGACAGGAGAAAGGGAAGTCAAAAAGCAGGTGAAAGATGCTAAGAAAGGCTAAAGAAGTGAAATCTGGGTCTTGCTTTGGAATATGAACTCTAGTGCTTTATACCACCGTGCTCTGTACACCCTGAGTCTGGCAGTGCTTGTAAGTAATTGCATGAAAAAAAAGCTTTTACTTCATCTTTTTCAATAATTGTTCATTTTCTTCTTGGAGCAGACGGTCAGATGCAGCTTTACTTTTTGCATGAGTCTCTCTTCTCTTTATTTGCTTTGTATTCCAGTTAAACAAGGCAAGATGCTATGAAAAGTGTGAAAAGCAGCAGAAGGGACACACATAGGATCTAGATATCAATGCATTTCACTGCTTTCTTACTGTACGCTCACTAAGGAGAAACATCATTGGCAGAAATGCCCTTCTTTTGTCTGTAGGATTTCAAAGACAGTGAGAAAGAAGAAACTGGAGGAGAGCTGTTACATCAGAGCAGATGAATTTTGACAGAGTTTTCTTAAATTTCAGACTATGCGGTCTTATTAGTTATAATTTTATCTGCCTGTATGGCAGCAGTAATGTTCTTTAATATGTGAGCAGCTGAAACGCTACAAGTAACGAATGAGTAGAACCAGCAGGGATGCTAATGAGAGAATTAGAAATATCCAAATGCATTAAAAAGCCTAGAAGTCTTTCTGATATTTTGTTTTGGACAAAGATTAGTAAACCAGCATTCAGGATTACAGAGATACCAGGAAAGGTTTGAAAAGTGGGAGAAGTATATTATTGTTTCTTTTGAGAGTAATAACATTTTCAGCGTCTTCCTTTTGTGATCCATCTGCTATATCCTTCCCTCTTCCCTAGGAATCTCTTCTCTGAAGGAGTATTTCATCTGGGGTGGCACGGCAGCTTGGTTTTTGTGGGTCCAGAGAGATTAAACACTGTGAAATGACTGAAAAGACCTTTTACTGATGTGATGTTATGGTTTCCTTTGTAGCATCTGTGTGACAACCTCCGCTTAACTGTAGTATGAGCAGATAAGTAAGATTGCTCATAAGTAGAATATCAGGTTCCAGTGGTAATAGTTAATAATATCACTGAAGGTCTCTGTAAGAATCTGTCCCATTTACCCAAGAGAAATAGCACTTGCTTCTATAAAGCTGGATTGGTTATAATATGATTATGCACTGATCAAAAACAAGTTTATGTGTAAATGTATAGTAAAAATATCCTAACATCTGTTGCACATTTTATTGTAATAGAAGGTAGGTAAATAACTCTTATTTAGGTAGAAAATGGTGGAAAACCAGCCATATGTTTTCATTGTTGGTGTAACTTGAAAGTACGGATTACCTGGAAGAGCTGAACTCAGCTTTTGGAGAGGTTTTAAATGCAGAAGAGACTGATTCTCAGCTTCCATAAACTGTAATATTTTGCTGTCATTGCTTGTTTGGTGCCTACTGTAATGCGAAAAGAATGCAAATGTTGAGCCATTCTGCTGTACATGAGAGAAAACAGAGGAAAAGTATCATTCAAGCAGCAAATTTTGTGTGATGCTATGAAAACACCAAGAATAATTAAAAACAAAATAAGTTTACTTTCTTATGTGTGAATTTCATGTCCCTCTTTGGAGTCTGATCTGGAATAAGGTTTTCTTTTGTTGCTTTTTAAATTTTTTTTTTTCACATTAGCAAGACTTTCAGCAGTGGCCCTCTGACAAAGGTAAAGATTTGCTTGATTTTTATTGGTTGTGCTAGCCCACAGATAAATTTAATATTCTAACTGACGGATGCACCAACTGCAAGTTCATAGTCTATTTGGAACATACCAGTGTTTATTTCATTCTTGGCTTGGTTTTCCTCATCAGCGATAAGATTTTTGTATAAAGATATTCAGGAGGACAACCTGAAATATTAGCTATGGTCCTCTCAAAAAGATTTTCTATTTTGGCTCCTGTTGCACATTTCCTAGCTTAACTCCAAATGAGGTGCAAATATGACCACAAGAAAAGCACTTATACTGTTTTAAGCTACTTTTATTCCATAAGTGATACCCTGACTGTCAGGACAAGACTTGCCAACCAAACCCCATCCCACCATTACCAGTGAAGGGACAGGGCAAACTGGGGGTATATCCGCCTGCCAGGGTCAGGGTCAGGATCAGGCCCTCTGAGGGGACTCAGGGTCAGACATAGCCCAGGTTGATCGGACAGGGCCGTAGGGACAAGGATGTGTTGAGGCCAGGCTGAGATATCAGCGGAGTCCATGCCTGGTCAGGGCATAGCTGTGGTGGAGCTTGCAGCCACCATCCTACAGCACTGTTGGGGCAGAGACTGAGCTGATAAGGTTTTGTGGGACCATGGGCAGAGTAGGGGGAGGCCGCAGAGCAGGATGGGCAGGGTGACTAGGGCCCCTCAGGAGGATGGCAACCACTCAGTTTGGAGTTAAGCCATTATTGGTTCATTTTGTCTCATGGTAGTGGAAGCATCATGAAGGTGTAGCTAACTTCCACATGTCAAAGTCCTTTAAAGGTACTTAGTGCCCAGTGAGTTTGCTGTTCAGTTTACTCTGGCTTAGTGAATTGTTAAGGATGTTCTGGGAATGCAAAACTTTTGGAAAATCAGGGCTCTAGGAATTTCTATGTCTGCCCATCAGTGACGCCAAAGAGTAGTTATCACAGAATCCCTTAAAAGCTTGATCCTAAAATGATATATTCAGATAGGCGTGGACTTGGGAAGATGCATTCCTAAATTGCCATCCATCTGTTCTTTTCTCCTTCCATTTCCTCTTCTTTCATGTTCTGCTAACCGTCACCAAAATTCATCAGGCACACACCATTTTTTACTTGAAAGTTGCATATGCAGATGCAGAACAGTTTCACGCTGCATGATTAGGAACCTTCTCTGTAAACATAAACTTATTGGGGGATACTGGTTCCAAATAACTTGAAAATAGACTTTTTATATGTATAAAATAACTTGAAAAATGGGAAACAAAACCTTGAAACTTCTTGGATTTGGTAGGGAAATGAATCTAGGTTTGCTGTACTCTACGTGAACATTTTCACTCATAGACTCTTAAAAATGTGAGCAATTCAGTTGGTGAGAGCATAGTTTTAAAAGGTGACACATATGTTCTGCTCAGATTTGTGAAACAATTGTAGCTACTCAGCAAGGTCTACGGAACAGGCATGCCTGCACATCTCACCTGCTGTATGTTAAGTGGCTCTCAGGGAAGCGGTATTTTAGATCTGTCCATCTTCATGGAGGTAAATGACCTCAATAAGTGCTAGAACCTCTGCTTCATGTTTCCTTTACCAATCACGAGAATTCAGAAAGAGAAACACGCTGAGTCTGGGTTCCTGTTTTACCTCATCTACCCAACACAAGAGGCTGCCTGTGGTGGAAAGGCCCACATTCGTGCCCCATAACATAAAACATTTTTTTGAAGACCCTGAAGCAAGATGGCAGTAATCCAGGACTTTCCCTCTAGTTCATTAAGAGAGGCACCTCTCCTGAGGACCTAGTGCCTAGGCAATCTGAATGGTCCTCTAGCAGCAGTGGGCAATGAAAAGATGAAGCAATGGATACAAACTGAAATACAGAAAATTCCATTTAAACACAAGAAGCCACTCTTTGCTGTGAAAGTAGCCCAATATCAAAAGAAGCTGCCCAGAGATTTTGTGTAGTTCCCATCCTTGCTGATATCCAAAACCTAACTGGATGCAATCCTGAGCATCCTGCTCTACTTGACTCTGGGTTGAGCACTGAAGTTACATTATATGATCCATAGAGGTTCCTGCCAGACTCATCCATTTTGTGATTCTATGGTCTATGAGCTACAGAGGGAGTTACTACAGGGAGGATCCTAAGACAAGTGAATTACCAACGTGACAAACTAAAAGGTTTTACGGAGCTTATTATCTTCAGGGATCCTACAAACCAAAACCACTTGTCTTATTATCAGATGAGCTATCATGCAAAATAGCTCTGCTTTAATGATCTGTGCACAAACCTGGGTAATGACAGTAGCCGTAGTAAGTAGGATTCATCTGACTCAGTGCTGAAGCTCAAAATTTGAAAGTAACCATGGATTTAATAGTCAGGGGATTCCTAGTGAATTGAATCTAAACCATAACTCATTCCATCCAAAAGTAAATGTATAAAATTATTCAATTGATATACACACAAAATTGCTAGCTTCTCTCTGTTATGCTCTTAAAAGGAACCGAAGATGACTAGATCAGATAATGATGTCTCTATAGATGTAGACACCAAAGTGAACTAACTGAATCACGCACACAGATATTTATTCTTGTCTTAAAGCATGGCTCATACCTCTGTTCCATTATCTGATGCTTCCATAAGTGGACAGAAGAGAAGTAGGTAGAAAATTAGATAAGACAAGTAAGTCTACAGAAGTTTTCAGAGTAGTTTGGAACCTAACTCTACACCTTGTTTGGAAACAGTATTCAGAGCTGTTTGGAAATTGTGTCTGCTAGAGGTAGTCAGACGCTTAAGGGGGATAGAGATATCCAGAACACAGCCTAGGAGTGGAATAAACCTTCTTAGTTTACTTTGCCTGAGTTTCTGTCATAGCAGCTCTTGCACTCCGTGTTTATTCAAGCAGTGGTTAAAATTGACTTGAATATAAACTGCGAGAGCATCTCTTAAGGTCAGGTCTTCTTGAAGGAAGTGGTAATAATTTAAATACCTGGCACTTGAGCAGACTTACATTTTTATTTGTGATGCACATAGTAAACAGATTTCATGAGTCTGGAGACTTGGAAAGAAAAAGAAAAAAAAGATTTCCTGGACTAGTTAATAAGCCAAATAATATTTGTTCTTGACACGAACATCTCTGTGAGAAAAGACAGTTTTCATAGGCAAAATCTAGCCATTTTTTTGCCAGAAGAAATAATTTAGGACTGTGCAAACGAGTACTTTTCCTGCCTACTGAGGTTTTTCTGGGCACAGTTCACCAAACCAAGAGAATGTTGTAAAATAGCTTTTCAGTAAATGGGATGCCTGTTTTTTCTTCTGACTAATAAAGCTACTTTTTTCAATAGCTCCCATATATGGTGGGTAGTTATTTTTTCAGCATAGATGAATTTCATTGTCCAGGGTGAGTATAAGGGGGGAAGAATATGTGCTGGCATCAGAAAAGATGTCAAGTGAGCAAAGGTGTTCAAGACAGATGCCGATTTTCTGTTGTCCTGCCTACCACTGCATATCTTAGTGAAGTGGAAGCAAGGGGCTTGCTAGACAAGCTGTTTTTACTGGTTGGGACTGAGATCAGTGAGTCATCCTACACATCAGACCTCCATCTCCTGGGGCCAAGGCAATGGCTGGCCTCTGCTCCACGCGTTCATTGTTATTTGCTTCTCACACACACCAAACTTCATTCAGCCTTGAGTATGGGGTGATTTTTTTCATTGCTGATTTAAACTCATCCATGGCACTGTTGTCTGTCAGTCTGGCAGGAAAACCACATCCTCTTACAAGGGCAGCAAATGGGAAACAGACTAGCTCCTTGAAGGGCATACATGTAGATACATGCTGTTTTCAACTGTCAGGGTCCAAACCTGAGAAAAGCAAAACGTATGCAATTAATCTAGTATTCTCCTTCAGCGTGGAGCCTCAAGGTGTCAGCCAATATGCAGTTCAAATGCTCTGCAGACGCAAGTGGGATATGGACATTAACATGGAGGGAAAACACCAGCTTGTTGGAATGGATACCATCTGCCCTCTGAATGAACTGAAAGCCAGCTATTTATTTTCCAAATTCTCTGCATATTAATCTTCCCTGGGTGGAACAAAATTGAGCCATATGCCAGCCACCTGTTCACCATGCAAGTCTCATCCTGCATTCATTTTCTGTTGTGTGTATCTGTGTCTTTATATCTATATTCACACACACAGAACACACTGGCACCAGTGGTCAGGGCATGGAGCTAAGATGAGAGTGCCTCTGGTGACAACTGGCCTTCTGAGACTGGGGACAGTGGCTATGGTTGAACAAGGCACGTATTGCTTTCTTTGTGAAAAACAGACATGCGTACTGCTGCACAGGGTGTAGACCCACAGCAGTTGTGGTGGGTAACAGCCTGCCGCAGACTACATCCTTTGGTGGCCAAGGTACTCTGGATCCTTCTAAATATCTTGTGGTGTCCATGTAAGCGCAAGTCTAAATAAAGACTAAAGCAACTAAAATGTTCCTGCTGTTAAAACACTGGGTGCCATTTTATTCTTTACACCAGCATAACAAACCAGCAAATGCTTTGGTGCAGTGCTTTTTTCCAAAGAAAGAAGTTTTGCCTCCCACACTGTGTAAAAAAAGGCAGATGGCAGAAGGGAGAGAACAGATTCATTCCTTTTGAAGTGAAGAGCTCATTCAGCAGACTATTTTGCAGCAATTGTGTGTGGTTTCAAGAAAATTTTTTGGAAGCTGGCAGGGGCATGTTTGTTGTCATGGTTTAACCTGGCAGTCAGCACCTAAGCACTAGACAGCCACTCGCTCACCCCTCCCCTTACCCCCCACCCCAGTAACGACAAATGGATAAAAAGTAAAACTTGTGGGTTGAGATAAAGACAGTTTAGTAAGACAACAAAGGAAATACTAGTACTACTCCTACTACTAATAATAATGAGAATAATGAGTATGCAAAACAAACTATATACAATACATTTTTCTCACCGCCTCATGACAGATTCACAGACAGTCCCTGAGTGGTGGCCGTGGAACCCAGAACTTGTGAATTTTGTGAATTCCATTAAATTCCTGAAAAAGATTAAACTCCCAGAAAAATTTGAACTCCCAGACAAGAGAGTATTCAAATTCATGAAAAAGAGAAAGAGCTTCCTGCCCCCAGCCAATCCCTATTTATAAACTCAACATGACATTTCTGATATGGAGTATTTCCTTTGGCCAGCTTGGCAATCTGTCTGGCTATGCTCCCTCCCAGCTCCTGCACACCTGCTCTTTGGCCACATTTTAGAAACAGAAGAAAAAGTCCTTGATTTCTTAACAACTAATGGAAACATCACTGCTACCAACATTCTTCTTGTACTAAATCCAAAGCACAGCAGCTACTGGGAAGAAAATTAACTCTATCCCAGCTGAAACCAGAGCATTATGCTGAGGAGCAGGAGGGCTCTGTAGTGTGACCCGCAGTGCTGGGCCCTTCACTGTCAAGAAAAGGAGTCCATCTAAATTCACTCTGTCTCCCTAGGTCCAGATTTAGCAGGGGGTAAAGTCAGAGTACAAATGAGTCCTGCACTCAAACCCAAGCCCTAGCAGAAAGGTCTTTCATTAAGAACATACCCAGAGAAATCTTACAAACTTTCCAGTGCAGAGCTGCAGCTATCATCCTCCAGCAGCTACACTGACTAAGGATTTGCTCTGATGTAAAGAAGCGCAGCTCAACTGCCTTTGACAGAGCTCAGCTGGATTGATCTGCCGAAACCATTGCAATTTCTGCAGACAGTGGCACTCTGACTTCTAAACCCTAAGCTTAGTGCTCTGTGTCCTGACACAGCCCTGTTGTAAAAGTGGGTCTGCACTTAATGGCTCATGAGATCCTACCCAACCCCTCTTAGTAACCAGCTGAAACTCCTCTTCCTGCAGGTTGCTGGGGATGTCCACCCAGAATGTGATTTTATGACAGAGCTGAAGAAAAAGGAGGCTGAATGTCTGGAGGACCCAGAGGAGCATGGAAATGCAACACCACAAGGTGTCCATGTGTGAGGAATGAAAAGAGTGACAGAGAAGCAACACTCTACCAAAGTCAGGACACAGCCATGCTGCCAACGTGCATGTTTGAGTGCTTTACTTATTGTCCTACGTCCCTCTTCTTTGGTCAGCTCTTCTTCCATCTACCCCTACTCCTTTCAACTCTTTTTTTCAACATTTTTTTCACATTCAGAGATGGATAGTCAACCTGTCTGAGTGTATCCTTCTGTCTTTGTCCTATTCCTTCCCCAGCTGGATGCTATTGTGGCATCATGCTTGCTGTGTGAGGGTGTGTTGATCTTTAAAAATATGGTAATCTCTTAACAAGTACGGTTATTTTGTCTTTCTTCTAGCATCCCTGTCTCTCCAATTTCCACAATACAATTTCATTCCTTGCATTATGTCTGAAAACACATGCCAGTCTAACACAGCCATCTAACTAAAGAAGATTAAATAGTTCTCTGGAGCTATTTAGTTCTCACTACAGGGTAAAAATTGTGGCTAAACTATTTTTATAACATAAGTAAAGGTTGGAGGGACAAAGTTAAAAATTATTTCTTTGTTATTTTTCTGTTGCTCAAATCATGCTTAAATATATATTTCACTTTCTATCTGAGGTTGCAAGAGAACTTGGGACAAATTACTGTGCTGGCCAGAGACAGATGCTGGAGACACTCTTGCTTTACCATGCCCAAACATCCTCTTTCACTTCATGAAGGAGCCAGGTGATGTGCTATCATGGTTGTAGTCTTATTGTTGTGTTGCATGCCTGGCAAGAGCTTTTCTAAGAAAGGAAGGTAAAGATAGAACATTTCAAGTTCCTGCTCTCTAGCTGAATCAGAGCGTTACTGCAATGATTTCAGTAGGATCTGAGGGAGCTTAGAAGTTCTGCTTATGTTTTAAGCATTATACACAACAGGATATAATCCCATAGTCTGTGAAGCAGCCCTGAGCCAAAGAACTCTGAAATCAATAGAGTGATTTCCATCGGGTTCCATAGGCTTTGGGATCAGCTTGTTGGGTGAGTTTTCTACAGAGCTTGTACCGGGGTTGTCTAGGTCAAACTTAAGCATGGGGCTTTATGAGATTTATGCTCTGATTATTGTGAGATGAAATGAAATGCAAATGAATGAATAATGTGATTGTTCTTTAAGACCAAGGTTGAAGCTACAAAGCAGAATTTTGTCATTAAAGAAGCATGTGTTGGGTCAAATGCAAGACTGTGCAAACCAATGCCTTTGTGACTACTTACTGTCTGAGTAAATATGGCTAGGAACAAACTGCAAACCCATAAGGAGGAAAGGATCTTCCAGGAAAGACCTAGATTTGGCTATTCCACAAGAAAAAGAAACTACAAAGCCCCTCCTCTGCCTCCCCCAACACATGCTGGTTATAAATGGAGGATAAGGAAAATCTCTTTGATCTGTGCAGATTCATTTCCTGCCCTGGGATTCTTACTTATCCTTCAGCTGGCTTGTAATTCTTTTTATGGAATCCGGCTATCCTCAGAGAACAAAGTGCTTGTTCCAGCCTCTAACTGGCAAAGAAAGAGAAAGCCCTAAGAAGGGTGGGAGCAAAAAGGGATACATTAGAGAGGTCAGTGATAAGCAAGGCAGATGTCTGATAGAGCAGTGCTTCCCAATCTTCTTTAATGGATTTCTGTGTCATGATTGATAGGATTTCTTCCTTACTCCTTCCCACCTCTATCTCTGTCACCTCAGTTCTCTCACTTCTTCCCATTGTTTGTCTCCTGACAAAGTGAAAACTTTTGTGTCTGACTACCTGAATGTGCACATGCAAAATGTCCTATCATCAACTCTGTCAGATGCTAATGGAGATCATCCTCTCCTGGTATAACCTTTGTACCTGCAAGAGATCTTCCTCTGGTTTTTATTTTGTGTGTTATGTGTTTCTTCATTGCAAAAAAAATCGTGCTTCTATTTCAGCTGGGATAGTAAAAAGGAACTGCACAAAGAAAGGCTGGTCTGACCCATTCCCTCCCTACCATATTGCTTGTCCAGTAGAAGATGAGATTCCGCTTGAAGAAGTAAGTTTAGTTAAATAAATGTATGTGAGTGGTGTGCTGATGTTATAAGATTCCTCTCTATTCCTGAAGACCACTGAGGAGGGAAACTCAGCTGAAACAGAAATGTCTTACCAAGTATGGAATGCAATTGAGATTTTATTCAAGTCACTTATTTTTGAGAATTACTAAGGATGTTTCATTATTCAGGTATATGAATGTAATAAAAATAAAGCCAGCTGCGAATTCCTTACCATCATGCTGTTCTGTTGAACATGCTCACAGATGTAACAGCTAGAGTTATGTCAAAAAGGGTTCATAAAATATGAATTAATACGTTTCAGTAATATCAGTTAGCAACACGATTTTGTGGCAGCACAGCTTCAGTACAGCAAATATGCTGTTATAATGCCACTATTCCAAGCTCAGCAGCATCTAAGGACAAGAGGAGTTTCTGGATTCTTGTCCGGCCTAGCATAAAGTATCTAATTCAACAAGGAAAAAAATGTAAAAAAAGTTTCAAAATCTACATCTCTGTAATGCATGTTAGAATTTGATATATTTCTTCAGCTAGATTTGCACATTTGGTGATATTTAGAGGTTGTATGTCCAGGAAAAATACACTGCTTCATGTCCAGTAAAGATACAAAATTATTGTATAGATGTGCTTAGCTGCCTGTAACTGCTCTTCTAGAGAAAAGAATCACTTTAAGTAATTAAAAATTAGTTGTCTAGTCTAACTCTAGATCTCTACCCTTCCCTTGTACAGGCTAAATGCTGCACTTTTTTCTTTATTTGTACAAGTTAAGCAAATACTATCCTTTGCTGTACACTATAGAGAGAATGAAAACAACATTTATACTGTTGTTGTTCAAGTCAATTAAACTTGCTGGAGAGAATTTAGTTTATGACATCACGTGGAGGTTTCTTTTGTCTTCCCACTGCTTTTTGTACTGACTACTATCACACTGATTAACTCAAGCTTCCTTTCCAACCTCTAAACCGTAGTACCTGCTGCTCTGCATAAACACACACACTGAAATGCAACTCTTCTCTTTCTTTCCTTCTTTCATTACTTCCTTACATTTTTTGTGTAAAAATATTCTTAAAAAATTCTATGAATTCTTTTAGTAGTAGCCCATATTTTACCTCAAGGTAAACTCCTCAGTTTTAGGTTTATCTGCCTAAAGATTTGATGATTTTCTGCGATTTTATCTGTGACTCAGAAGTGGAGGTTCCCAACTAAGGTCACCTTTGATGATTCTTATGGAGTGGTGCCTTCTAGTCTTACTGGCTAGCTTTGTAGGTCTGAGGGACTTCTCTGAGCTGTGGCTGGACTTGCACCTGGTCATGTAATCACATGGATAATCACAGTTCATCCACCAGAAAGAAAAGGCCACTGCGCATGGTTTCCTTGTCATTTAACTTCACCAATCATAAAAAATTGTTGTGTAGGCCTAAGTTAGTCACTACACTGTGGCTATATATTAGTGCTTTGGTCAGGATCAGGTGTGAGCTTTTCAAGGAAATCGCTCAGCTGTTCCCACTTACTGCATTTACACTGAGGGGTGCTCTCAATAAGCACGATCTGGCTTCCTGCAGATGAAACTAATCTGGAAGGCAAATGCAGGGTACAGCTGGTGTGCTCTGACCAACAATAAAAGTTCAGCCCATGGGCTTAGACAGTGACTAGGCAGGAATGCTATGGATGCAGGGTCCTCAGCATCAAAGATTTTGCTCTGCCAAACCAGACCTATCCACCTGCACTTGTTAAGATAGGTATAGCAGCAGATCCTTTTTCTTGCTGACAGAAAGTGATATGGTCTCAGCTTACAATGAGTTGAATTGACTTCTGGATGTGCTTGTTTCCCTTGATTAACTAGAAAAGAAACAGAATAAGAAGAAACAGCATTGTCTTAACAATTAGATAGTACAGTTCTCTGGCTATGCTCTCACATTGCTCGTGTTATTATAGACTCAGCTACTCATGCTCAGGCAGCTAGATTTTAAGCACTTAAAATAAATGAAATAAATCCCACACAGTATCAGCCTTGTAAAGCCTTAAGTGATGCTTCAGGCTCAAAACAAGTATCTGCCCTTCCCACAGTGAACTGCAGCAATGCATTTCATAATTGTGTAGATTTTATGATATAAAAACATTGAAATGGGACCTGAGAGAGACCATGTTAGATTGAAGGGAAAGATTTGCAGCCTAGAGCTTATTAATTCTATTTTCTTCTTCCATGTCTGATAATTGAAGTCAGCTTGGCCTCACTCAGAGATCATGTCTGATAGAAGTGCTATTTATATTTAAATGGATTTTGATTGACATTTGGACTGAGTAACAGCTGAGTTAGGAAAGAAGAAGAAAGAGGTAAAAAAACAACACCAGGAGAAATAAAACAGCAACACAACAAAAATGGAAAAGAAGAACAGAGGGCAAAATTATAAGTAAGGAAGTAAGAAGGAAAGTGGAGAAACATAAAGAAAGGCTAGCAGAATTCTGTATTCATCACACAGCCAGGTGCCAGCAGCATTGCCTACTATTGCTTTGGAGAAAATGAGCTATAAAATGCAATGCCTATAAAAAAATGAGTGAGAGATTTTATAACACCTTTGTGGAAGATTGGCTTAGGTTTTTCTGGGTTTACGAATGAGCTGGAAAACATCCTGATCAATACCTGTCTCTTTATCAAACTGGGCTGTATCTGTGTACCTACAGAGTGGGTCTTCACAAATGAAACGTAATGAGTGATTTCAGTTGAATTTTACTGTGGGATTAAAAAGGGGTGAAAAAAGGCAGTCAGGGATGCGAACAGATTGGGAGAACCAAACAAAGCAAAACTGCCAGAATTAGTAAAACAGTTGTCATTTGGCTGCAAGTTATGCAACAAATAATTCTCTTATTTTATAGAAATCCTACTTTTCTACTATAAAGATTATCTACACTGTAGGATACAGTGTATCTATCACCTCACTCATTATTGCTGTGACAGTTCTTATTGCATTCAGGTATGTAAAGTTATCCTCTCACCTCGATTCTTTTAATAGTTCTTAATGTCTTAGTACGAGACAACATTAGACATAACAAAGTAAATATAGATAGAAATCCAGAAGAATAAAAATAAAAATTTCTGGCCATATCAGTTTAATAATATCAAATGAAGGATAGAAATGAAAAGTGATCAAAGTGAGCCAGACATAAGAAGAATAAGAACTGGGAAATAAGACCTGACTGTCTATTGGTAAAAGTCAGCAACTCACTTTGATCCTAAACAACCAATAGATAAATTTTCATGCTTTAGCTGGAAGGAAGATAATTTTTGATAAGTAGTTTGTGCTTGCCTATTAGGGCTTCAGTGAATTTTGTATTATAAGAAGAACATACACGAATAACTCGATACTGAATCAATTTTCCTGTGGCACTTTGTATATTACTATTGAACCAAGTAGATCTAAAGACATGCTTAATAAGTTAAGAGCTGAATTTGGTTACTTTTGGTATGAATTCTTTCCTACAAAGCTATCCAGATATTGGGCATTTCCAGGTATAACTTGGGGTATCTAGAGTGAAACTGGTTGTTTATTTTCTCATTTAATATAGATTTGATGTTTGCTGCCACATTGGATTTATTTTATCAATCTTAGTTTATTTCTTATTTTTGTGCAGGACAAAAAAGAGCTTTATTATTATGGTATGAGAATCAGGCTTCTCTGGGGAAGGTTTCTTGACCTCTGTTGGTTCCTAGCTCATGTTTGGAAGTCAACGGATATGCTTATTGACATCCACTCTGACCTCAGAAAAACAAACCAGCCCAAATAAGGGGAAAGAAAGAAACAATGGACATGACAAAGAAACTTAGCAATCGGGAGGAAAAAGCTGTAATTAACAATGGGGTTGGCATTTCAGTTCAGTAATAAAATTCTGCCCACTCTAAGGGAGCTTTACGGTTAGGTGACCCTCAGATTACTGGATCTGGATGGAATTTATCTTTTAATAAGTGTATTTGCCAATTATCTAAAGTCTTCAGCTCCAAATGAAAACATGAAGTTCAAGGTGTATGACTCCTCCAAAAGTCTGCATTTAACAACAGTCAAAAAACTTAATCTGAATTAACTGAACGTGAGTTTTTAAAGTAGATGTGCCAAATTGTTTTAAAGCAATTCTCTGCATTCAGTTAATTCATAACAGTGACTTCGGTAAATTAAAGGAGAATTCTTTAATTACGTATAAAGCTGTCTGCACAGGGATTTAACACAATTTAACTCACCCAAGGCATTTTACTGTATAGAAAATCTTGCTAAATAATCATTACCCTGTTTATAGAGAAAACTGTGTAGTTAGTCCAGAATATGTCTGCAGGCTTGTTCTTGGGAGTGGTTTAGCCAGAGTCAGAATTGTATCAGTAAAGATCTTTCCTCAAATGCAGGTTTCTCTTGGCCCAGAAATAATGCCAACCAAAATCCTGGCTCAGATATACAGTACACAAACTAAAACTGAGATTCCTGGAATTTGGCAGACCAAAAACATCACCAGGGTACTACCTATCAAGGAGGGAGATTAAAATGTCAACTCTGGGTGAATTGCTTTATGTGAGCAAGGTTTCTATCTCTGCCTGCCTGCAGAGAGAGCTCAGTGGGTGGAATTGTTCTTTCTGTATGTACCTGGAAGTACCTGAGATGAAACAAGGGCTTATTGCATATTTGAATTAATTCCAGCAGAAGTCAATTAATTGGGCCTGCCTTTGTTTTTTCCAGGAGGCTTCGCTGTCCCAGAAATTATATCCATGTACAGCTCTTTTTCACTTTTATCTTAAAAGCTATTGCCATTTTCATTAAAGATGCTGTCCTTTTCCAAGAGGAAGACATTGACCATTGCAGCTTCTCTACAGTAAGTACATGAAAGCAGGATACGGTGGTACTTGATGTTATTGCATACCATCTATATATGGTTTCACTTTTCATCGTTCTTTTCTACTACTGACTATTTTTCCCCTTCTAACCTGGTAGTGAAAATTATATAATTCTTTTATTCAGTATGTTTTACCTCCATAAGTGTGCACCTCATGCCCTTCTATATTCTGAATACATCAACTTGTGATCCTGTAATAGTCTAAATCAGATACAGTGTTTGCCATAGAAAAAAGTAGTATGCTTACACTGTTGTGCTTCTATAATCTGAAACCTAAAATTGAAGACCTCTGAGTAGCTCATAACACATCTTTAAAATGACGTTTCTTCTGGAAATGCTGGATTTTATGTTCTGACTTGAAGCTCTGAACTGTAAATGACAAGACATGCCAGGTGCTAGACAATCAACTTAGCTTTGGTCCAGCCACAGACATTGGTAACACGGCAATGGTTTTCAAACAGAGGCTTATGGGATGGTGCTTCTGCATTGCTCATGGCTGAACAAAAATTTGAAACTGAGCGTAAGTAGGAAAGTGGGTCCTTGAACATTTGTCCCAGGGCTATGGAGAAATTGACATTACACATACAAGGTACACTGAAGGCAGTGCATTTGTGGGAGAAATCCTGTGCTTGGGAAACCAAGCCATATTTCTATCATAGAGATATAAAGCAAAATACAGTGGAGATTCCTTGGAACTATGGTGGTTAAAAACCTTACTACCCAGAAAACCATAATACATTTGACACTCTTCCTTTAAACGTGTGTATAATTGCGAGATCATGTTCTTTGGAGATCTCAGCCAGAATTAAAGACACCTACTACCTCTGCAAAGCAAACACATATATCCACAAGTAATGCCTAAATTATGACTTTCCTGTTCCCTAGACTGAATGCAAGATCTCAGTTGTTTTCTGTCACTACTTCATGATGACCAATTTCATGTGGCTACTAGTAGAGGCTCTTTACCTAAACTGTCTACTATTCTCATCCCTTTCTCATGGAAGAAGATATTTCTGGTGGCTTGTTTTCTTTGGCTGGGGTAAGTAAGGCTTTTACATGGACTTAATAAAAGGCGTGATATTTCAAAAGGCTTTATCCATCCCACTAAAAATACTGGATGTGGAATCTAATCAGTCTAACTGAAGTGCCTAACTTGGCATTGCTTTGATTGTATGTTTACATGCATACTAGTGAAGGGCAATCTATTTTTTTAAAAACATACAGCATTAAAACCCTAAAAAAATGTGGAAAATTAAGTACTTTTGTGAACTCACAGGAAGAGATCTAGTCCACTTAACCTTCTCATCATTCAAAACACAGATACCTCTAAGGAGTTATAAGAAACGCCAAAGTTAGATGTACCTTGCTCCTCTTCATGCAGAATATAGTTACACAGTCTGCTTCTGAGAAAGGGTACATCTGGAGGCATAGCAGGCATTTTTGTATTCCTGATATTGTTACAGCTCATCTTTTGCATTGTGCAATTCATAGAACCATAGAATCATTAAGGTTGGAAAAAACGTCTAAAATCATCAAGTCCAACCATCAGCCCAACACCACCACGCCTACTAGACCATGTCCCAAAGTGCCACATCTACAAGTTTTTTGAACACCTCCAGGGATGGTGACTCAACCACCTCCCTGGTCAGCCTGTTCCAATGCCTGACCACTTTTTCAGTAAAGAAATTTTTCCTAATATCAAATCTAAACCTCCCCTGGTGCAATTTGAGGCCATTTCCTCTTGTCCTATGGCTAGTTACTTGGGAGAAGAGACCAACACCTGCCTCACTACAACCTCCTTTCAGGTAATTGTAGAGTTCAATAAGGTCCCCCCTCAGCCTCCTCTTCTCCAGACTAAACAGCCCCAGTTCCTTCAGTTGCTCCTCATAAGACTTGTTCTCTAGACCGCTCACCAGCCTCATTGCCCTTATCTGGACATGCTCCAGCAACTCAATGTCCTGCTTGCAGTGAAGGGCCCAAAACTGAACACAGTACTCCAGGTGTGGCCTCACCAACGCTGAGTACAGGGGCACGATCACTCCCCTACTCCTGCTGGACACACTATTCCTGATACAAGCCAGGATGCCGCTGGCCTTCATGGCCACCTGGGCACACTGGTGGCTCATGTTCAGCCAGCTGTCGACCAACACCCCAAGATCTTTTTCTGCCAGGCATCTTTCCAGCCACTCTTCTCCAAGCCTGTAGCATTGCATGAGGTTGTTGTAACCAAAGTGCAGGACCTGCCACTTGGCCTTGTTGAACCTCATACAGTTGACCTCGGCCCATTGATCTGACCTGTCCAGATCCTTCTGTAGACCTTTCTTACCATCAAGCAGATCAACACTCCCACCTGACTTGGTGTCATCCGCAAACTTACTGAGGGAGCACTCAATCCCCTCATCCAGATCATTGCTAAAGATATTAAACAAGACTGGACCCAAAACTGATCCCTGGGGGACACTGCTCGTGACCCACTGCCAACTGGATTTAACTCCATTCACCACAGTTCTCTGGGCTTGGCCATCCAGCCAGTTTTTTGCACAGCGAAGTTTACCCCTGTCTAAGCCATGAGCCTCCACCTTGTCTAGGGGAACGCTGTGGGAGACAGTATCAAAGGCTTTACTAAAGTCTGGGTAGATTACACCCACAACATTTTTCTCATCCAGTAATTGGGTCACCTGGTCATAGACGGAGATCAGTTTTGTCAAGCAGGACCCGCCTTGCATGAACTGCAATTGTGCGAGTAAAGGAGCTCTATCCGCCACATAACAGTGCAAGCATGAGACAGCAACATACCCCCTGCTTTTTCTTGGAGTGTGCAATAAATCCAGTTGTTCAGACATTCGTGGTGACTTAGATATAAGAAATTAAGTGGTTTCCCACATAAAGGTGCTGTGTATAGCAAAAAACATAAAACTCCCTTCTGACAATATGTGGCAGATGAATGCTCTTGCACAAGGGAGTTTTTGGTCAGTTCAGGAAGGCAATCCATGCATGTTGCCACCAAAGGTTAAGGTAGACCTGACAACTAAGCAGAATGAACTACTTTTTGTGTTTTAGGGAGACTTCAAGTGCCTTTTTAGGAAGATGTAAGGTAGGCTGCACCACAACCTGTGTTTGCAAAGTAGTAATATTATAATTATTTTAAGATTAGGTAAATTCCATTCCCTAATATTTTGTCATACAAAAAGCATGCTTACTAAATAAAACTGAGTTTTAATGTGCTATCTGCATGCAAGTGCCAACTTCAGATGAGAACGCACATGAATTGTGTTCATGTTAGTAAGAGGTTGCAAGTTCAGGCCTCTGTGGCAGAATTTCATCATGTGCAAAGTGTGTCCCTTTATAGCTTCAAGGTGATGCATGATCACCAAACAGTTAATTCCTTAACTTGTTTCATTCTGTCATGGGTATTAGGAGATTTCTTTTTAGGCTTACACCATGAGTCTAAAGCAAATCCTGTTACATGAACAGGCCACAAAGGGTAATTCCAGTTCTGAAAATGAGTGATCTGCATAATCACAGCAGAGTTTTAGTGGACAAGATTTGGACTAACTGATGAAATTAGACAACCACAGTTTTTGTTTAACTAACAGGTTTTCCAACGCTTTTCACCGTTATATGGATATTGGCAAAATTCTACTTTGAAGACACAGCGTAAGTCATTGTTTCCTACATTATTCTAGATTCCTGGGTTATATTTTTAAAATAATGATAGTTATGAAGGCTTACACACGTTAGTTTTCATGGGAAAATAATATCAGTATATTACCCACCTTTACCTACATCACCAAACTGATTAGTGCCTGTGGTGGAGTCCTGCACTTCCATACCACTGTGGACATATTGAGTGGGGATTACAATTTCCATTAGAGTATCTTATGGCAATGATATTGTAAGTGTGCAGGGGATCCTTCCCAGGAACCTGAAGTATCTATTTGTGCTGAAACTAAAAAAGGGATTCTAGTCAGATAAACAAAATAAGGAAGTAAAATATTAGGAGATTCTGATAAAAAATACCTTTTGAAGTTTCTGAAGCCTAGAGTGCTCACAATTTTACATAGACAAAATATTTAATGTCTTAAATGCCTTTGAAGAAAAAAGCTATATCTTTGTATAAGCGATGGCATCATCTGTTTAAGTCTTTTGTCGGAGTTATTGCATCCATGGCTGTCACTTAACACATCGAGATCACTGTTGCTTTTTGAAAACAGTAGGGTAATCTGTAAAGAGTATTTCCATTTCAAAGCAGTGTTTCACTATTTGGATACTTGTGCTACACCTGTGCTTCCACAAAAATATCTCTCTTCAGTTTTTCACTGACACTGCTAGGTGGTGTCTTGATTGTAGTGATTACATGCATGACTTTTCTAAACTTACTGTTATTTTCTCAGATGCTGGGATATTAATCAAGGCTCTCCATACTGGTGGTTAATCAAAGGACCTATTATAATTTCTGTTGGGGTAGGTAGTTCTAAGTTTGCCAGCATTAATTAAAAGAAAGAAAGACTTTTGTATTAAAATCTGGTTACAGTTTTCTGAAATGTAGTTTGAAATAAAGAAGAGGAATGGTAGAATTTCTCCTGTAAACCTGCCTAGCTCCAATGTAAACTAAAAAGAGGCAGAGATGTGCCCACTCTTCCCCTCCCCCAAGCAAACATCCTTCAAAGAAATGAAAGATTTCATAGAATTGTCAGTTTGTTTGAAATTAATGGCAGGTGAGAGTTTAAGCCATCCTTACCACATTAGAAAACAGAAGTTTTAACCAAAGAGTCCAGAATCATCCATAAATTTTTACACAAACTTTCAAGGGCAGTAAAGTGTTCGTAGGTGATAACGATGATAGTAGCTCTTGAGCCTGACATTTATTGAACAAACTGATTGCTTTTAAATGATCATCATGTATTATTACTCCCACATGCCATTAAACCCAAGAAATGCTTGAGAAAGAAGCTAATGGATGACCTTAAGTCCAGCTATTAAAAGCTTATTTAATTGGTGGACATATGCATACAAATAAGACATATATAGGTAAACAATGTTAATGAAAAATATGAAGTTGAAGTCTGGTCATAGTTTGCAATGTTTCAATAAAATATTGCATTTCCTTCTTCCTTTCTACCTCCTTTATTTTTCCCCCTACTAATGCTCATCTGACGTTTGCATTTGCAGTCAAGAGAATGAGAGGATTGTGGTAGTGATTTTTCTGCTGGAATGTACTTTGTATACCACTGATGTGTAAAACAAGATTGGACTTTCTGGTAAAATGTGGACATTCTTAGGCAAAATTAAGCATTCTGCCTCACCTAAAGAAGAGCTGGTGTATATAGATGCACACAAAATGCATGGGGAGAAACTCTTACTGTAGACAACTAAGCAACTTGATAAAGCTGTGCCAAATCACAATTGTAGAAGATTTGCTTTGCAAGTTAGGATTGACTCTAGTTAGCTTTGGAGCTGAGCTAGTGCTTTTCAGTTCTCTTCAGAGTCAACAAAGAGAAATATGCACTTTTGGTATGTGATTCATCTGAACTATAATAGATGTCTACATTTGGAGGAAATGACTTGTCCGCAACTCCACCTAAGGCTTTACTCTCTATACTGGCTGGCTCTCCAGTGACTACAAAGGGAGAACAGCATGATCAGCTCAGATGCAGACATCTCGTTGTAGATATCTATATTTAGTCTGATGAATTCAACTAACAATATCTAACGATATTAACCAGAATTTAATTCAATAGCCATCTCAAAAGAGAATCAAAATTATATGAGCTACAAAAAATTAAAAAGTATCACATAAGCTACCGACAAAAAATATTTTACTTCACATGTTCTCAAGTTTTCATCTTCAGCTATTTCTTTAAGAATGAATGAAACCTCTTGAGATGCTTGAATGCTGCCAACAGGAATGACCTTAATAATCTTACACTGGTCTCCTTGAAACTGCACAAAGTACATAATAACTGAAGTAAAAACATGGATTTTCATTAAAAGGTTTTGCATGTGAAAGTAACCTTTTCTTTTTTCCCAACCAAAATACTATGAACAGGTCAATTTTGTCCTATTTATCAACATCATCAGAATTTTGCTGAAAAAACTAGACCCTAGACAAAGCAACTTCAATAATTCTTCTCAGTACAGGTAAGGTATGGAATCAAAAAAATTCATCAATTATTTTAATCATAAAAAATTACATATTTTTTTCTAAAATAAGAAGCACATGTCCAGCATCATACACAGACTCCTTTTGGCTGGCATGAAGTTTTAGAAATTTCCATCTTTATCCCGTTCCAAGGAAACATCTCAAAGGATGAGACTCATCTCACCTAATAGTGACCATCTAAACATGATGTATTCAGATCAGTTCAGATGTCTACCTTCCAATTACAATCAATGGAGAGACTAGGAAACCATTAACTGAATCCTCATTAGATTTCTGATTTAGGGTAGGATAAACCTTTCCCATACATGAACTATAAAGGGACCCTGCATATTACTTCCTCTGTATTCACTTATAAATATATGTCAAATTTTCAATGGCTCTGATGTGGCAATATATATTCTACTGCTTTGTGCTTTCCTAACTGGGGTGTCATTCAGAAAGACAGAATGTAGAAACATTGTAAGAAAAGCCAGGAACATGGTATTGCCATGAACGTGGTATTGTCAATAAGGCAATAAGCATCAGAAATCTATTTCCAGCTAGTTTCGCATTATGCTTTCTGCCCAGCACTGTAGTCCCAAGAGATATGAGCTTCATATGTAGATATTTAGACCCTCTTTTTAACTTATGTTCATTACCATTGCATATTGCTGGCATTAAACTTTACTCAGGAAAATAATATTACCTTACTTCTCATGTTCTGTGCTAGACGTCTCTCAAGGTCAACTCTGCTCCTAATTCCTTTATTTGGAACCCATTATATTGTCTTCAACTTTCTTCCGGAATATACCAGCCTGGGGGCTCGGCTATACTTAGAGCTCTGCATCGGATCTTTTCAGGTAAAATGACCGCAGATGCTTTACTTCCTTCTTAGTAGGTTTTCTAATTTAATCTAGTGTCCACATGACAATTAGTATTGCAGAAAAAAATCATTTGATTCTGAAGCTAGTGGCTCCTCACAGAGTTCTTGATTCTTTGTCAAGTTACGGGATCTGAAGAAGTGACCTACATCCTATCTAGCTGTAGGTTAGACTCTAATTTTGCAGATTTTGCAAATACAAAGCCAAGTCTTTCAGATGCTTCTGTAAATTGGATGATGGGTCAAAGTCAAGCATGGAAAACCTTCTTTGCTACCCGTGGTAATCTACTTACCCTCTCTGACTTCACTGACAAGATCAAGCTGATTTGGGCTGAAGTTAAACTATCCACGGGCAATCAAGGCTGCAGGTCCAGCCCCCTTCTTTGTTAAGGAATAAATTGATAGGGAAGCATACAAACATAGAATAGTGTCTGATGCACATATCAACCCCATACAGACTACCACCCTGAGGAATGCTATGTGCTTTGCCCTCCTGGGTAGGCAAAATGTTTGGTGCACTTTGGATACTCCCAGCTGCTGTGGATTGACACGCAGGGTAAGGACAGCTTAAGGAGTCTGGTGCCAACTAGAACAGCTACTGGGACTCCTCTGATGTACTCTTGCAGGTGCCTTTGCTACCTGAGTTATGAGCAAAGCAGCACCCAGCTGCCCTTTGCTTTCCTCGCTTTCCCCGTGCTGCACCTCAGCATCTACAAGAAGCCGCTGTGGGCAATCCTACCAAACTTCACAAGAGAGCATATCTCCCTCTGAATGGTTGCATGGCATCATGTGTCAGTAAGAATCAGCAAAAATCAAGCAGTTGTGCTGGTTTAGTCCTCTTGGGGATTTAATCCATTGGTCAGCCCTGTCTCATGCACCCTGCACACCTTAATCCTGACCTTCTGTACTTGGAACTGGCCTTTGTGGAGTTCATTAACAATGTAAGGAATATGTTAACTCAGTAAAAGGGTGGGGTGTTTAGCTGGCATCTGATCACATAGGTCCGTCGATGTCCTAGAATTTTCCTGAATTTATCTCAGTTCAAAATCTTAACAAAAGTATTCAATAGGCCAGAATTTGATCTCATCTGGTATACTGCGAAAATACAGAAGTTGGCTGGAAAGCTGTTTGAGCTCCATACATGGATCTTCTTACGAAGTCTACGTTTACCTATTGATTTACACTGTGTAAAGAATTAGCTCACAGTGCATTTGGCTGTAGAATAGACCATACTTTCATAAGCATAACGTGGGAGCACTTCAACTGCCATATCATCTGTTCCTGTGAATTCATGCTGCATTACTTACTTTAGTGAAATTCCACCAACTAGCTGATTATCTAACTGATCAGCTTTATTGGAGGTACATAAAGAATTTCCCAATTTATAAAAACTTTCCAACCTATATTTGTACTCATCAACTCACATACACAGTACCATCATGAAGTTAGATAGTGCAAGCAACTTTTTCAAACTGTGCCAACAGAATCACAGAATCACAGAATGTTCAGGGTTGGAAGGGACCTCTGTGGGTCATCTAGTCCAACCCCCCTGCCAAAGCAGGGTCACCTAGAGCAGGCTGCACAGGACCTTATCCAGGCAGGTCTTGAATATCTCCAGAGAAGGAGAGTCAACCCTTTTATTTTTTAATCTTTTTCAGGGGTTTATTGTAGCAGTTCTCTACTGTTTCCTGAACCAAGAGGTAAGGAAACAATAACCTTTACAATATTGCTTTCATTGTCAGATATACAGAGTAAATAATCAGTTTCATACAAACAGATAATCAAATCTTGCAATTTCTTAGGATTGTCTGTTAACTTGTGAGTCAATGAAGTTGAATTTTATTTCCAGTATCTTCATGGGAATGAAGCCATCTAGTGGAGAAATTAACTTACTACTTTGCTATTCCATCAAGCATTTTTTTATCCTTTCTGCACAGTTTTGTACTATAGCGGGGCTTGGAAAACCCATGCTAGGTCCAGACCTGAAACTACAAGCTGCTGCAGAGAAGCAAAGAGAACTCCGTTTACTAAAGGCTTATGATTAAATTGGAAAGAAGTTAAATTTATGCTGATTGGCCAATACTGATATATTATTTTTTAGTATTTTAAATATGTTCATGAATCTTCCTGGTATTTCTTCATGTTGATAAATCTGTCTTTCCATTTAGAACATGTAAGTCAGAATTTTACTGCTGAGGGGATAGGAATCATTCCATTTAGCTTAGTATCCAGGTCCATTTATATAGTCCAGATGCTGTGACAAGAATGCATCTTAAATGAACTATATAGGCAACATAACAGTTTATCCTCCATATTCTAGGATGGATTGAAACCCTGGAATTTAACCCTTCTTTTTGAGTACAGGGTAGCTGAGATAGTTATTTTACAGTGTGACTGGGATTTGGTTTCAGACTACACTAACAATCTACTGTTTACCACCTGCAGCTCCTAAACAGGATGAGTGCCATGGTTCATATACACCATCACACAGGGCATCCCCTAGAGTGTCAAAGGTGTGTTTAGGAGGTGAATCCTGCCCCTAATCATCACAGTCAGTGAAATATTCACATGACCTAGCACAGTTGTTTGTGTTAGAGATAGCTGACCCACTCTACACTCCCTGGGCTGCATTGACTAAATCTTCATTTTCCAGGCGTAAAGTCTAGGGCTGATTACGCTTTCAAAGAGTATTTAGTTGTCTGTGTGTGCCATGGTCCACACTTACTTAATTTTGTCAGAAATTTCTGAAATATTAAAACAAATATCTTCAAATATGTTAAAATTTCTTAGCCTTTTGGTTGAATTTACGGCTATGAATTTTTGACTGTTCTAATGATACTTGTGTTCAGTTGACACTCCTATTCACTAGTCTATTAGTAATGCTAATCTCTTCTGATGGTAGACTGTAGCTTCACATTCACCTTGTCATCCACCTTGCATGCTTGACATACAGCACTTAAATTTAGTAATTTTGTTCTAATTAAACTACTGGGAAGGCACATTTCTAATAAGGATCAGATGTGAAAGGATTTAGTGGCTGGTCTGGACCCACTGTATGCTTCTGTGAACACGTCAATGTCTGGCATGTATAGTGGTCCATAAAAGATAGCAAGCGTCACCTGATTGTTGATGGCTTTCCCCTTACTCTTTTAAGTAGCAGAGTAGTATTCTTTCTCAGCCACAAATTGGTGAATGTTGACTAATAAATTTGCTGCAGATTATACTGTTGTAGAAACAGATGGAAACAAGATAATATCCCTTAGCAACTGGAGAGGAGCAAGCAATGTGGAGAGAATGTGTTTAATCGTGTAGGCATTGTTAGTGAGACCATTACTGGAATATATTTTCAAAAGGATATATTAAAAAATAGGAGAAGATACTAAAAAAAGCTGAGAAAATATTCTAGTGATGGACAAAATAATTTTTATAGTGCTAGAGTTAGAGACCTCAAGCTCTTATTTCTCAGAAGAAGATTGAGGTGACGTGACTATGCATAAATATTTCAAAGTACAACTCCTTTGATGGGAGAAAGTTACTTAGTGCTGATGGACTTGCCATTTCAGCAGTGGAAGGTGGACTGAGGACCACTAGCTAGAAACTGAAACCAGGTGAGTTAATACTAGAAGTGGCACTTTTTTTCAACTATTTAACTGTGTGACAGCTCTAATAATAAGCTTTGACTGCCGGGCCCATGGTCATTAAGTAGGAACATAGGACTGGGCAGACTCACATAAAGTGTGTCCTTATTTCTTGAAAGGAAAAGTGGAATTCACTTTTTCCAACATGGGAAGCCAGCTCTGAGCTAGCCACAATACATGTTTTCATCAGTGCAGAGGGATGAGCATGCTGCAACAGGCCAGATGAAACCTTCTCTGGAGGACCCTACTTGCTCTATCAGCTAGAAAGGGATCCCAGAGGAACTAACTTGGACTGAGATGTCTAAAGTTTACCCTTCTCTAGCCACTGTTTTTCCTCTTTCCCACTAGTCTACTCCCAAGCAGTATTTGACCACAAAATAGCATTCTCCTTTCCTTTTGAGGTGCAAGCGGAAATTGGCCGGAGGTGGCACGGTAACAGATACGGACTTATGCCAGTGTGGAGGAGGACGAGATGGACTGTGCCATCTAGTTCTGGAGTAAAAATGACCACATCTGTGTGCTAAAGATGGCCTCAAGATCTGGAATAATCACAAATAGAAGACTGATTAGGAAAAAAAAACACACAACAAACAATCCCAAAATCCCACCAAATGTAATGGTTGCAGTTTATACTGAGCAAATTGGAGGAGGATCCACTTCTACAGCAGTTCTGCCCACTGGATGTCTTTTGCAGGACAAGCATTGAAGTGACAAATTAAACGCTGACTGGTCTTCTAAACACAAAAGAATCCTCTCATTGATATACTACGCCTCACAGAAAACACAGAAATCACCTCTTCTTGGTTCACTTCCTGTACAATTCCACGGATGAACCATATAGCATCATGTGTCTAAGGAGAGGACACCAGTAGTACCCTTCAGTGACACCATAGACGTGCATTTCTGGAAACTGGCATTCAATCCTGGTGCAATGGGAGCTGGAGTCTATCCAGCTTGTTCATGCTTTGTTCCTTGTTTTTATTCAGTAGACATGCAAATAAGAAACCGAGTTGTCAAACTGCAACATAATGACTAAAAAGTTCTCATATAATTGTCTTTTTATATTGTCTCGTTAGAAGCAAAAAGATCCAAAGTTCGCAATAAAACTCAATACACTCTCATGTTCTGGTGCTATTCCAGTATCTACAGGCTAGAATATTTCTGTTAGCCAAGTAGCAGAAAGTGGAGGTGTTGAGCGGGACAAGGCTCTGTGAGATAGGCATTAAGAAGTAACTGCTCTTTGCAAGTAAATTAAAGAGAAAAGCAAACCTTTGCACAGAAAGAGAATGAGACCCATGGGAGATGGACTAGGAGACTGCTAGGAATACTGCTAAGTATTTTCTTATTTGTGACTGTTTTTATCTCCAGTGTTGTAGAAGCTTGAAAATAAACTTGCATTCCCAGTGTTTCTACTTGAGGGGTTTTATTTGTTTGCTTTGTTTTGTTTTTTTCCCCAATAGTTGTTGTAACCTGTAGAAAAATGGATTGATTAAGCTCTTTGGTGGGAACATCAGGGCTTGGAGAGGAGCAAAGACAGTTATACTGTACCAAACAGTGAGGACTATCAGACTGATACATTTTCACCCTGCTCTTCTGGACATCCCAGTGAGCTGCCAAGTCCAACTACACAGCAGAAATTATAACAGAGAAATTTTGAGCTGCTTTCCTTTTTGCCTTGCTGTATCTAAGCAATTACAGCTAACTTGAGTAAGTGGAAGGTATCCCATCTAGTTTTTGTGTAAAAGCTGTCATTTTTATGTAAAATCTGACTGCCAAGGAGGTGTCTTTCTATGCCCATTTGTCCTGATTTCGGCTGGGACAGAGTTAATTTTCCTCCCATTAACTGCTGTGTTTTGGATTTAGTATGAGGAGAATGTAGATAACTGATATTTTCAGTTGTTGCTATGAAATCAAGCACTTTTTCCCAGTTTTTCATATTCAGCAAATGAGCAGGTGTGCAGGAACTGGGAAGGAGTATAGCCAGGCAGACAGCCAAGCTGGCGAATGGAAATATTCCATAACATAGATGTCATGCTCAGTATATTGATGGGGTTGGGTGGGAGGCAGGTAGCTATCAGCTTTTTGTGTTTCTGTGAGTTCGAATCCTCTCTTGTCCGGGAGTTCGAAATTTTTGGGGAAATTCCAGATTTCGGGGTTCTGCAATCAGTACTCGGGGAGCAGCTGCAAGCTGGTCATCAGATGGTGAGAAAAATTTTATTGTATATAGAGGTTTTGCATATTCACTATTATAAATATTATTATAATTATTAGTACTAGTATTAATATTTTTGTCTTTCTTGTTGCAATATTAAACTGTCTTTACCTCAACCCACGAGTCTCCCCTTTTGTCCATTTCTCCTCTCCATCCTGCTGCTAGGGCTGAGCGGGCGGCTGTCTGGTGCTTAGTTGCCAGCTACCAGGTTAAACTATGACACTATTAAAAAAAGAAAAAGTTATTTTCTCCTTATTTTTTCTCCAGTCTGTGAGAAATACAGCAGTAAATGAATTTGGATCTGAGGTTGGGAGAAGAGGCTGAGGGAGCAGTGGGAGGAAGGTGGTTATTTCTATTTCTGCAGTGACTCCTTGGAACGTTTATTAAAATGTGGAGCCCAAGATCTTGTTTCTATCAGTTTCCTTCCCTTATTGAGCATCATTCAAGGCGAGACAGATGGAAATACATGTTGAATGGCTGGTGGTTTGTTGAAAGTAAGACTAACAGAGAGATCAGTTTGTATGGCTTTCAGTGTTACGTAGCATCCAGCTAATGTGAAAAAGAGATGTAACCTGCAAGCATGTGTGTCAAGGCAGTTGAATAAGTCTTGTTTGCTAAAGAAGGATGTTTTTCAGCCTCCAAAGTTCATGGTCTCTATCAACTAGAAAGGAGCCCAGAGTAACAGCTCAATTAAGAAACCTAAATTCTACCCGTTTCTACCCATTCACACTTAGATAGAATATTTCCTACAGCTGCTGTATTTCTGTTGTTGTATAATTGTGAATAATAACTGCGAAGTGGCAAATTTGCTCTGAAGACCAACATGCTCCATAACTGGAAGATAAAAGAAAAGGCGATAAAAACCAAATAAAATTCTACCTTCTGTTGAACAGATCAACTGTTGTCTGGCTCAGCAGATTTCTGAATGTGTGATGGTGTTTTCTTATCCCCATGTTTCAAGCAATTATAGAATATGTCATATTAAGACTGTTGTAAGTCTTTACTGTATCGATTGGATTTTCTGGCTTGTAATTAAGTCCTACAATGCTGAAATGATGTTACTATGATGACTTTGACATTAACTGGACACATTAGTAACAGATATAAAGGCACACAGATACATGGTCTTCTCAGGGTTCCTGTTCTGTGCTTTTATAGAAGCCTGCATTAAGGGCTTGGCCTCAAACCCTGCTAAATCAAGAATGATGGCAGTCTACCTGAACAATTTCCATTTGCTTTATATGATATATAATATGGATAATCCTTTGGCTGCATTCACGTATCTGCAACATCTGTTCTCACCTAAATAGGGCTATCAAAAATTAAGTCTTTGTCCTTTCCTAGTCATCTCAGCTTTTTCTAACAGGAACACAGGCAGGACTCTTCAGAAAGCATTTCACTCCTTCCTGAAATAAATAGCTACTACTGGGGGAATGCTTTCCTGTGAGATATCTGAAACTGGAAACAGAAACGGCTAAAATCAGAAGTCATGAGTCTATTAGAAGATTAGTATCGGCTCTGATTAGGCATGGCATAGATATTAATGTTACATTACACTTTTAGCAAATTCGTTCTTGATAGTAAAGTGTTAAGCAGAATTTAAAATCTTCCAAAATTTTAAATTTTTCAGAAAGGGAGTTGCATTGATTTCAGACAAATTTAATGAGTTTAACACCAGCTTAGTAGCACGTGCATATTTATTGCGTAAGATTATGTTTCTGCAAGTTCTCGTCTGTCACATGCAAAGTTTGATAAAACAGGTATGATAAGTGTGAGTAACAGAAACTCCTTAACCTTTAAGGAATAACTTCTGCTAAGTATGATTCATTTTCACTTGGAATACTGCCAGAGCAACGGAAAACTGACCTGAAGATAAAGAATAATATCCAGGCTATGCAAATTGCTACAGAGTTTACACTGTAAAGAGTAAAGATAGAAGTAAAAAAGAGCTTCCAGGCATGAAGGCTGAGCTGATCTCACTGCAGGCTGCAGCGGAAAATAAGACCAACAGTTTTAGGTGCATCTACAAGGTTTCTGCCATCTTAAGTGCAACTTAAGTCATTTGCACTTGGCTTTTACGTTATGTCACAATCAACTGTGTGTCATTGATTAACTTTTCTCCTTCTACCCTCAAAGACACCTGACAGATTCCTAATAATAAGTAATACCTTTCACAGCATGGCATCATTAAAGACCCCATCTTCCATTTGTTTTTTGTGAATGGGAAGAAGTCACTGTAGAGTATTTCATTGGTTTCTTCTACATTACACATTCAGGTAGCATTTTCTGTTAGGCTCATGTCCATTAATTTTGTCCCAAATTTTTGTATCTTTTCTTAGTCAGATAATCACCCTTTCACAATGTTTTTCTTCTGTCTATCTTATTGCCTTACTTTGCTTCCCCACACTGTAAAACTCTTAATAACATCAATCAATAACACGGCAATTAATAGAAATGGCAAAGTCTCTCCTACTAACAGTATATATTTTATGTTATATATTAGCAAAAAGAAATGGTGCATCATAATGACTAACAGTGAACCCTTGTGGTTCTTGTGCCTTTAACACCAAGGCAAGGTTACTATTATTGTTTTTATATCATGAAATTATTTCAGATTTGAGTGATGAAAGGGCAGCTTTTCAATGTTTTGCTTTATTTGTATTGTGATTCATTCTGTAATACAGCAAACAATTGGCACCTCTACCAAGGGGTGTCCTACAGGGGTAAAGACATTGGCGTTATTGTAGGACTCTGCAGAAGAGATGAAACATAAAAATATTAGAAGTGCCCCAAGGTGTTCAGTGTGCTTGAGATTGATTATTATAATAAAAACTCTAGTAGCAAAATTTGTTATCTGAACAAATTTGTACCTGAAACCCTTCCATGTATTAATATCCCTGATCTTCTGTGTTGTCTGTGTGCATCTGTATAAAAAGGAAGATGTCCCAGTCTGTCTACAGTAGACTGGGAATAAGCATGAAACTTCTTTTAATTATAAAGTTATGGTTCCCTGATGATCAGAGAGAGGTGTGGAAATTGAAACTGAGATCAGGCATGTGTAATCCACATAAACTTTAATTGCAAGAGAGAATTAAGTCTGTACAATAAGTGTCTACCTTCAATTATGTTCTCATATTATAAAATTAAGATTTAAGTATGGTATCCTTAAGGAGGTGAGTGTCTTGCAATTATCCATAAAGAATAATGCTTTTTGTCACATCTTGCCTACTACAAAGTATGTCCAAACAGAAAGATGGTGAGTTTTTAGCTCAGTGAAAATATTTTTATAACATACTATGAAAATCTTATAACCGAAGAGCTTAAAAAGAGGATAGCAGTTTGTAAGAATATTTTATTATTTTTATGCTTACAGAACATCACTGTGATTTAGTCACAAAAATACATCATGTTCATATTTCATGTCATTATGGAAATGTTTCATTCTGATATATGTTGGTTCAAACACTATCAATTTTTAATACATATTAATACTTCACAATATGAGAAAAGAAAGTGAAAAGTTTATTTTGTAATTTTATGCAGCAATAGGATTTTTCTGCCATTTTGTACGTGATTGAACAAACTGCCATATCAAAGTGGACAATAAATACCTTTCTTAAAGCAACAGGAGCTCACACAATAAACCCTTGATATTACAGTGTACACACAAATGTTTGTAATAAATCTCTGTTTCTTTACTTCCCCTACTATGCTTACCTCACTTGACAGACCACTTTACCTGTACCATAGTCAGTTGTTTGCAGAGCTGTCTAGATAATGATGACGTTCCTTGCTCCAAGCTTAGTCCCTTCTTCTGGCCAACCCACTTCCAAAGTGGAAGGTTGTACGTATCCATTTCCTTTTCCCAAATTAGACTTGTGTCAGATTGATCTCTCACCTTTTTTTCATGTTTAAAATGTTAGCAAAATTATTCCTTTCTAATAGGAGCTACCTGTTATGCCACAGATGGAAAATATTCACTGGGCCAAATTTCACCTTGAAATTTGGTAGAGCTGTGTTAGGGAGGTGGGAAGAAGCAACCTGAAGTGGATGTTTTCCTGTTCTCCAATAACAATGGATGAAGCAGAAATGGCTGAGCTGGATTCTCCATGATCAGGATAAACAGATAGAACTACACCATTAAATTAGGAATGGGATTCACCTCAAACTGTTGTAGCTAAGTCAAGGTTAGGAAATGTTGAGAGGATGAGGTACTGACTCTCCTGCTCCACTCAAGAGCAAGCCTTATTTTAATAACTCATATTGATTTCTAGCCAGATCAGTTCCTTGATCCAATTGACTATGTCTGCATGAGTGCTGTATTAGCACACAGAAAACTGTAGAAACAATTTTTTTTGGTAATAGCATTTATTTCTAATGGTTTGAAGTGATTTTAGAAACTAGAGAAATATCCACACCTGATCTGCACCAAGTGCATGAAAAGGCTAAGGATTTTCTCTGTCTCTTTACTGAACACATAATAACACTGTGTAAAACAGAACACTGAGTCCAAATCAGCTTAATGGGAAAAATCGTATGATATTTTGAAAGCAAGTTAAAGGAAAAAGGGCAGTGTCAGCATGAAGATGAGAGGATATTTTTCCTTGAAAATTTCCCTCACACCCCACATGATAGTATTTTGCAAAGCCTTGCCAGACAGGCAAAGTCAAGATGAGACTGGACAAAGGAGTGGGAAATATGGAAAATGCCAGAGACACAAGTGGGAGGTTCTCAGGGATGCAGTGTATTTGCCTGCCCTACGCTTGCACCCTTCCCTAGGTGTTTTGGCAACCATCAGTGATGAGGTACAGGCTAGATATGATGTATGTTGTGATCTGCTAGGAAGGTGGACAAACAGTCTTGGTCAGCAAGTTGTAAAGTGAACTTTCAGTGAAAATATCTGCCACCTTTTCTAGCAAAAAAAGTACAGTTGTGTTGCAAAGTGCTAAAAAACAAGTTGGGGTGGGGGGGAATTAAAATGCCATATGGTTACTCTGAAGACAGCCCAACTCTTCTTTAGTTGGGAAAGAAAACCCTTTTGTGTTTTTTCGTAGAGGTGAGAGGGAGAATACAAACAGTTTCAGAAATAGTGGGCAAGACAACCTCAGTGTTCTTTTATCCCTTGTTTCTTGTGATTATGATGTGGTTCTGTCCTCAGATCCATTGGTGCCTAGGCTATCTTTCTTTTTTTACGACTTTTTCTCAAGTAATGAGGCTGTTTAACCTGCAGATTACAGGTTAATTATCTGTTATTCCCATAGGTACTATTTATATATTTATTTTAGTCTAAACACACGTCACGACTCCACTAGATGGCAGCCAGGACCTTCACACAGCTCATCCCGCTGCAACCGGATTGTGCTTCTGACGGATTCCCTTGACACATCCCAATTAAGATGTCCCATTCAACGGATGAATTACTTCACCATCTTTCCAGTGAGACTCTCAACATTCAGTGCTGCACTAATGGACTCTGCTATCCGTCCTGCAGCCAGGATATTATGTCTTTCTCTCCCTTTCTGCTTGCCTGGGACTGCTGAAATGATCACGAAGGCACCTGTAGGTCTCTGCAGGGTAGTGCCACAAGTTTACACTGGATGTCCCTTAGTAGAGCAAACCCAAGGCACCCTTGAGGCCACTATGTCAATCCTTATACAGGTTGTGAGACTGCAAGTGCAGATTCAGGCATGGCTGAAGCTCATACTCATCCCTGCGTATGGTCTGTAGGCTCCTGGGCCACCAAACACAACTGGAGAGCAGCCTGCAAGTTGTTTACAAAGCTGCCGTTGACAGGGAGCTATGTTTTCCTTTTACAGCCACAACGCAGACCACCCAGGGTCATAATGACTTTCCATGCCAGCCTATAGACGTCTCCAAGCACGAAGGGAATACACTGCAGTCCCTCGCAGCACTGCTAAGGCTCCTTGTATTCCTGGGGGGAGCGTCTGGGAGGAGATGGAGTTCTGTGGGCTATCACATCCCATTTGGACAGATAACAGTGAAGCAGACAGATGGCAAAGTTGACAATACAAAGGCTGAATCATTTGGATGTATTAATCGGTGCCTTGGAACTAGTGTTGGAGTGAAAACAACTCCTGCCAGAAGCAGGGCTCTCTTAGGCTGTACCCCATTAAGCAGCAAATGTGGATTCAGTGCAAGAGCCTGCACCTCAGGTATGGGCAGCAATATTGCTGTGATTGTACAGAGCACACTTCAAGCTTTAAAATCCACCTGGGATGCCAAGAGAAACAATGAATTAACAGTTGGTATGGGCTTAGTGCCACAGCTGCTTGGCTGTTGACAGTTCTAGGAAACTCGTTCACAGGCGTGCCCATGGTGACTTGGTCACTTGGCTGTGACAGCAGCGGATGCATTTGTGCAATCAGCTCTCAGAATCATGTAGGGCCCCTTTTTCTAGTATTGTGACAAAACCTCAATAGTTCCCTGTCTTTATTTTATTTTATTAGCACATTTATGGTGTTTTAATACTTTTTAATGAATTTTAGAGAGCTTGTAGTGACCTCTGTGAGGATCAGTTTTGGTAAGAGCTCGACCTGAAAGCCAGATGGATTCTGATTCTGGTAGGTAGTTGTATAGATGTAGAGTTCATTCAAAATAAAAAAAAAAAAAAAGAGTTTTAAGTGTATATGGGTAGAAGAAAATTCTATGCCTAGATGAGTGTTAATAGAACTATTTTCCACTAACCACCTTTACAGAATATAGAGCTGTCACATTTTATGCAGGGGATTAAAATATACCATTCCAGTTCTGACTGAAAATAGCTTTTTCAGTTGCCTTCTGATATGGAAAAGGCTGCAACAACAAAGGTATTGGAAAGATTAACTTACTATTTATTTCATAATCAGGACTAGAAGGAATATTTTTGAAATGTCAACATTTTATTGAAAAATTAACATTTTTCTGATAATTTTAGAGTCTCTGTAACATTTCTGAAGAGTTCTTTCATCCTTGGAGAACAGTCCACATCAGCTGTGGAAAGCAGCTCGACCTACTCACATGGCTAATGCTGCATAAGTGCTTAATTGTCTTCTTGGAGCAGGCGCTGTATGAATCCGAAGCATGATTTTTTGTATCTTTGTTGATGTAAAATTTGCTCTAGTGTCTTTGAGCAGGAAATGCAGACAATTACTGCCATTAAAACTCAAAGTGTCCTACTTTTCAACCTAAGAAATGTAACATGGCGTTCCCTTTTTTGATCATCTTTCTGTTTTTCCTGCTGAAAGTGTGTCAACCATAGGAACTTCTTTACGGTCTTTGTAATAGGAGGATAAACCTTTTACCATTAGACATGCAGTCCCATAGGTATCATCTGGTCAGGTGAAAAGAGATGGGATTCATCTGACATAATTTTGTCATCTAAGAGGTGGGTGCCTAAGTTCAGGCCAGGTAACCCAGGGTGTCTTTATAGTTGAAAAAGAGGAACAGATCATTTTGAGATGTGATTTACCTGATCTGTTTTAAATACTCTGTTTTAAGTCAATGTGAATTGCACTGCAGACTGCTCTGCTAGCTCTCCATGGCTTATAAAGGAAGCTTACCCAGACTGACAAGGTCCTGTGCAGCCTTCTGTAGGTGACCCTGCTTCGGCAGGAGGGTTGGACTAGATGACCCACAGAGGTCCCTTCCAACCCGTACCATTCTGTGATTCTGTGATTCTGTGATTCTGTGACTGTAGATGCACTGTTTAGCCAGATGACCCCTCCATGCATGCTATTCTATGTACAGACAAGTGACAGAAAGTTGTGAGCATTGCCTGCACTCACTGTGCTGACACTGTACAAAATCACAATGTTCATGACCACCCTGGAGATTCCCCAAAGCTGGTTCTCATCAGGCATGACCAGTTTTACTATCGTCTTACCAGTCAGCTCTTCTGTTTGGCATCAACAGGGCACCTCATGTGTTCACAAGCCCTGTTGCTGTCCTGTGCTGAGAAGTGTCAGGACCTCACAGGATGTTTCAGGGCTTGCATCCAGGCGATTCCCAAAGACCCGCATGGATATGCAGACCCCTGGACACATGTTACTCTGTCTGCTAGGTGCAATTGCTCAGGTTTTTCCAGCGGATATGCCTGCGTGTGCTAGATCCATTGCTGCTCAAAAATCACTGCTTGTGGCAGCCAATTTTGTCACAGATTTGCAAAGTGCTAGCCTGGCTCTCTCTGTAGTCTGCTTCTGGTGCTGGAGAAGGTTTACTGGCCGCGTTAAAAATGAAATTATAGCCCAGACTTGGACACCATTGTAACTGTAGGTTTATTAGCAAAGTAAATGCACCCAATGTCATTTCATATCCTGATCTGCCTTTCTGAACTACGCAGAAAATCCCAAAATTATTTTCAAAACTTAAATTAACGAAGCGCTTATCTAAATTCCTGACATGTGGCATTTGCTTTGCTATTTCTGGCATTTGCATGGGCATAGGACAGAATACTCTGAAGCAACCAGGTGCAAGTGCTGTCTGTCTTCGTCCCTCAGCTTTTAATGCATCTGTTTTCCTGAGTGCCCTTTCAGAAGCTCAGTAACAAAAGGAAAGTAGCTTTTAACTACTGTTTGGATTTTAATCTCGGTTTGTCTCTGCTTTAAAAGCTTTGGAAAAAAAATAGAGTGGCTTTTAATAAAGCAACAACTATTGGAACACCAGTAATTTTCTTGCCTCACAGAGACACAGCGGAGAATGTAATTTAATTTGATTAATGCACAGCTCACATTTAAAATATTCAGTTCTTCTTGTTTCTCTCTCTCTTGATTTTTTTTTCCTTTTTCTTTTTCCCCTGTTTTCCTTTTGGCACTTGCATTTATCAGCTATTTGAAAACAATTCAGATGCTTTTAGCAGGAAGTGGTTAGCTCTGTACCCAGCAAGAAAACTGTCAGAACATTGGTATCTCGACTTCTGACACATGATGGAGAGGAGTGTTTGGTGAGTCACATAATGACACACTGAGACTAAAGGAAGTTAAATGCCTCTAATTTTTCTGCTCTTTTGTTTCACAGGTGACTGCTCAGCATTTGGTCGTATACTACATTCTATTAGTGCTCCACTTGTCTTTCTTTACAGCCACATATTTGAGCAATGAAATATTAAAGTTACAGAAAAAATAATGAAGAAATTTTCCATTACAGCTAGCTGGAACACTCTTTTAATGATTTCCTGGTTGGCATTGGAGGTCAGTCTGTATGTCAAAAATCCTTCCTCAATGAAAACAAGATGATTTGCATAGAATATTGATTTTGAAGAAGGCTTATCAAGTTCCTGCTGAAATGTTTGATCTATCTGTAAAAGGAAAAGGTAGACCTAAATATCAGACCTGACCTTTTCAATATAATTTAATTCCAGGAAAAAATTTTGAATGTTTTAGTTTTGAGTTTTCCTTAGGGCTCCTATGTGCTATTAAAATAGGCATTTGCTTAATATTGCTTTTGCTTATGACATAATGAAAACTCACAAAGACAGGCTATTCTTAAACTCTGCAAAGTATTTGAAAACTTCGATCTACGGTGTAATTTGAAGGAGAAACTTCTGGAGAAATATTAAGCTTTTAACTCCCTTTACCTCAAGGGAAAAAAAGGGGCTTTTTTTTTTAGCAGTATGTAAAAATATTCTAGAACACACAAAGACACACAGACACAAACTCACACTTTTTTCAGAATTTTCTTGCTCAGTACCTAAGCTGTTTTTCCCTACATAGAGATGGGTTTTTTCCTGTATATTCGTAGAGCTTCACCTCTTCCAGATTACTGTTCCCTTTCATGTCTGTTTACCTGAGCACGTATAAAATAGCTCTGGGAAGTGTAACCATTGGAAATATCTCGTTAGAGAGACAATAACCAGAATCTGTGCCAGTGTGCAGCATCAGACAGAGTGGATACAGGTAACACTGGAATATAGTCGAATAAAAAATTCTTATGAAAACAGTGTCCCCTCTAACAGCTTTTGGGATTTGGAGTGCTGAAAAGCTTTTTTGATGAGAAAACACAAGGCTTTTAGTAGCAAAATTGGACAAATAACAAGTAGCTGATTTCACAATGCATAAGCACATGCAGAGGAAAAGGCAGCAGGAGAGTACATGGCCTTTGTGTCTGGTCTGTGTTTACTCTGTAAGTGAAGGAGTTGCAGGAATTGACATGGGCTGGGCAAAAACAAAACGTGAGAGCCTGTTGCCACGGAGGTGTGCAATAGAGCAGCCCAAATAACCAAACGCGGTAAGCAGTCACGAACCGTTTTGCTGTAAATGCTCAGCTGGAGAGCAGGTATCAGGCTGCTGCAGTGGTGGAGCAAGGAGGATTTTGGCAGGGGAGGCACATGGGCTAGGCTCAGCCAAAGGGAAACGGTTGGAGCTGGTGGGGAGCTCCCTTCTGCCAGGGGTGTTTACATCAAGTTAAGTTCTGTCTGAGATGTAAGTCGCCAAAACCTCTAGGAAAAAGTCCAAGTCTGAAGAAAATTGCTTTCACATTTTCAGTACAGGTACATCGGAAATCACACGAATTAAGCTCTAAGGTTCAGGTCTGAGCTTTGAGTCAATGTATGAAATACAAATGAGATCAAGCCTAAGAAGCAGAGTGCAACTTGACCTCTTTTTAGTAAAAGTCAGCCTGGTAAGGTAGCTGAAAAATACATGTTATTCTTCCTTTTGTAGGGGTGTTCTGTTTAAAAGTTATCATCTAAGGCCTCCTGACTCATGCATTACCTTTTCTGAATCTTTTGTCAGTGTTTTGGCAAAGCTAAACTAAAATGGCTAAACTTTGACAATCTGTAAGAGTAATTGTTAAGAAAAAAAAATTGTCTTGGATCAGAAATACTGTTCCATACTGCCTGGGTTTCATCTGATCCAAACCAAGGTGTGTGTCACAGGCTTCCTTCCTACTCAGCCAACAGGCTATACAGGCACCTCCAGGGATGGTTATTTTTTCCAAAGTAAAACGTGTAAGACAGCTAGATGAACCACACTTCAGATGTGATATAACTGACCAGTGGCTTTTAAAGGGTTTAGATTTAATTTAGAAGTGTAATTTTTGGATATCCATCTTTAAGTGTCTAGATTACAACATATGAATGGCAATTAAAGAATTGAAGTAGAATTCTGTCTCTACTGCATGTATCTGTAAGCATGCTTTTTTAAACTGAATTTCAGCTGAACGTGAACTGAATCTTTTTCGATATCACATTACTTTCTAAAGAAACATGGTATGTACGATACCGAGAGTGAAGAAAGAAAATTAAAGGAGAAACAGAATGAAGAGAAGATGAAAGAAGGCAAAAAGCCCCACTGGAAAGATGGCAAGCGGAGCTGCCCATGAAAGAAAACCAGAAGGTATAGATCCTACCCGTTAGGCAGAAAGTCAGGGCAGTTGCTCTGTAGCAGGTGAAACAGCGTGAACTTGCTGAGAAGTGTCAAAGCCTGTTCAATTGCCCTTCTTGTCTGTGATGCTACTTACTTCACAGTCTTCTGCAGGATATTCAGGAGACACCCCTGGACACTTTCAACAGGTAAAATGTTTAATTTATTCCTCTCACTTCTCAGATGTTAGGGCTTTGAAAAGGAGAACCCTGCTGCTGCATGTGCTGATATTTTCCAGAAAGCGGACAAAAAAGACCAAATAAATCTGCAATATGGTCCTTAGGAACCGATTTTTCTTGTCTGCTTTTCTATAAAGATTTGCTTAGTCTGTGTTCATGAAATGAAGTTTTACATGAAGAAACCAACCAACCAATCAAACAAAACTCTTCAAGAGTTCATTTTCAAAATAAGACATGAAAAAGTTTCAGATTTTCAGCTCTGTGGTTTTTGTTATGCTCTACGCTGAACTTGACCTGGGGCAACCCTTCTTTCATACTAATTTTCCTATGTATTTCCACGGACAAATTGCATTGACCCGTAGTCACGAAATTTCTGTATGCAGTTCAAATATTTTGGGTAGTACTTACTTAAGAGTTCTAAATCTCCATTCTAGAGCTGCAGAGGATTTTCTTCTTAGTAATTAATTAGTACTAATATGTTTTTGTTGGCACTTCTATCTAGCTTCACTAAAGAGTGTATCTGTTACATAATTATCAAGAAATGGGACTGGTACCAGCTAAATCTAACCTTGTAAAAACCAGCTAGATTCGATTGTTCACAGATGCTTACTGCTGTTTGAGATGTCCTGCAACATCTCATATGCCGGCACAATGCAGACAAATATAATGTAGAAGCTGCATGAAACCTGTGGCCTTCGGACAGGAAGGGCAAGTGCAAGTATATCTCATTGAGGGAGCCAGTTAGGTGGTGTCTTAAGATTCCAGTTGCCCATAGTCTTCTATTACAATGAACATTATATGAGATGCTCCTCATATGAGTTACTTTACGGTTTCCAGGACAATTATATGGAACTGACTGACGGGATCCAGGTCAGACAATTGACATCTTAAAACAGATCTAAAAAATTCTTCACTTGTACAGGCAGCTGACTCAAGCATTACAGCTAAAATATACCATAGACACTTGTATTCCAGTGCCTGTCCCACCACTAAAAGTGGGAATATTTGTATCGAGGACTTGATCCAGTTGTCCTTACACAGGACTCTTACGTTGTTTAAGATGGTTTGGATTACTCACGGTGGCAGATATGATTGAAGTCCTACAGGACACCTGTGTCTTTCTGAACCATTTACTAGAGGCAGAGTGGCGTAAGAATTTGGTGGAAGATGGAGGACCAACACACAAGTTTCTTGAGCTGCCAGATTGTGTGATAACTTATCCTGTGGATCACACTGACTTCAGCCTGAAGTTTATCTATAACTATCATAATTGTTCACTAATGTAGGTATTAGGTTTCACTTGGTGTCCTGATTATTTTTGAAAACACTGCCCTAAGAGAGACTGAGATTACTGACTGGGACTACTGACTGTTGCTGCATAACAAAGTAGATATTTTTCACCTCCAACCATGCTATGTGATAAGGCATAGCTCTCTCAATCAAGTTGAATGGAATCCATGAAGACTGGCCATAGCATTTATCCAGTGAATCATAGAATTGTAGAAATCATTAAGGTTGGATAAGACTTCCAAGATCAAGTCCAGCTATCAACCCATTGTCACTGTGCCTGTTATGGTGACATTGTTACTACCAATGGCAACATGTTTTTGGTGTTGAGAAAAAAATAATCTTTAATGCCTGTCTGGAGTTTAGCAGCCACAGGCAAGACTTCATTCTAATCTTTCACTATAGTGTCTTCTCAAGAAAATGGAAATGAAAGCGTGAAGTCTTCAAGCATTTCAGAGTCTCAGGAAAAATAGACTGAAAGAAGGAGAACAGAAGAAGTTGAAGAAGCAGCATCTTCTTTTCTGAAATATTTATTTTAAAATTTATGCAAAGAAAATACAGCTGTGTAAAGGGAACTGAACATAATTCCAAACACTTATGGCAGTACTCAGACAATGAAGGCAAGATGTTTAATTAGGTATACAAACTGAAGAAGAATTAATCAAAATTTATGTCTCCATAGAGCATCACTGTATTGTCTAGACCTCTCAGATGACAGAAGGCCTGAAAGCAGAAAATAGTCTTTGTGTATCTTACTGCATGGGTGGAGGGAGAGATTTTTCAAAGGTATGTAACAGATTTCGATACATAAATCTGACCACATGGCAATTAAACTTACATGGTTAATTGCTGTGGGCAAGCTTAAAATCCCCAGATTAAATTGCATTGTAACTTCTAGACATTGCCTCAGTGGAGGCTGTGAGAAATGGAGACAGGAGGAGAACGTGCAGGAAGCCTTCACAGAGGTAGGAAAAGACTTAGTGAGGGTTGAAAATAAATCATTCCAGACAAAACAAATAAGCAGATGAAGCCGTTTTCCCTCGTATTAACTATTCAGAAGTTAGAAATCAAACCTAAGCTCACTGTGTAGACCATCTCTATAGTCAATAAAATGAAGTCAAATGAAATGAAATCCAGATTTTCCCACCTAAATCATCTAACATCTATTTGTCACACTCTAAGGGAGATTGACTTGACATTTGGAATTGTCTGTGTGTGTGTGCATTAACCACCTACAAATTTAGCCTGAAAAATAGAATAGAATATTTTCCATTGGAAGACACCTACAGCTATCATCTAGCCCAACAGTCTGACCACTTCAGGGTAAAAGACGCTTTGCTGTTAGATAAGATGAATCCAGCTTCATTTGTCTGCCCAAAATAAGAAGAAGTTTTTTTCAAAAATTATTGTTCATCCACATGTGCAGTTTGTAGTGTATGAGAATGGCATACACAGAGAATCTGATTCCTTCTAGGTACCAGAAAGTAAGAATGCAGAGATGAACAGATGACTTCAAGTTTATGAATTGCTTTCACCTTCAGTTGATTGACATTTTTCTTCTGAGCTTTCACAGACCTTAAATTTCTATTTCTCTTATTAAAGAAACCCTTACCCGGTATCTAGATTGAAAGTGCTTTAGAACCCAGGAAATTCTGCCTGCAAAGGACAACCAAAGGAAGACACATACATAATTTATTTTCCCCTGGGTAAGGATATGAACCAGATTAATTACTTTTCATGAGCAACTGCTGGCAGATTGACCCCAGCTGTTATTATAGCCATTAAGTATCTAGGAGGAAGACAATCGATCAGTCAGTCTGTTAGACTTGCAATCTTGGCATCTGAAACTATTAAGGATCAGCAGACCTATCCATCTGCCTGACTGTCTCTCTATTTTTCTACCTATTCATATCTCCTAGATAGCAATATCTATCTATCTATCTATCTATCTATCTATCTATCTATCTATTTATCTGTCACATAATAGTCATTACTTTTTAAAGACACATTCTCACCTGGTAACAACACAGAACTGTTCGAGTCAGTTGAGTATCAGCAGTTTCTTCTCCCTGATAGGTCAGCCTGGTGTTATTTCCTCTCTGTAGAGTGAAAGTTGGATTAAAATGAAAGCAAATAAAATTCAGATGAGCTGAATCAGGGACAGATGAGTCAATGAAAGACAACAGGAGGAATAGCTATTCTGTGAGGAAAGGCTGAGGGAGCTGGGCTTGTTTAGCCTGAAGAAGAGAAGACTGCGAGTGGATCCCAGGAAGGCTTATAAATGTCTTAAGGGTGGGTGTCAAGAGGATGGGGCCAGACCCTTCTCAGTGGTGCCCAGTGACAGGACAAGGGGCAATGGGCACAAACTGAAGCACAGGAAGTTCCATCTGAACATGAGGAAGAACTTCTTCACTCTGAGGGTGATGGAGCCCTGGAACAGGCTGCCCAGAGAGGTTGTGGAGTCTCCTACTCTGGAGATATTCAAACCCCGCCTGGACAAGGTCCTGTGCAGCCTGCTCTAGGTGACCCTCCTTTGGAAGGGGGGTTGGGAAGGATGATCCCCAGGGGTCTCTTCCAACCCCTGCCATTCTATGATTCTGTAACAGAAACCAAACATAGGAACAGTGCTCTCCCTCTTTCCACCTCTAGAATATTTTACATATTAAAGATAAGCGCTTTATATTTCATTGTGATCAGGATTTAATTGCAGATTTAGTCACTAATAAATATCCTTACCAAGAGCTGTTTACATTAATATATTGCACAAATCATCTCTCTACCCATTAATCAAGTAGATGGTGTCCTTCTCAGAAGGTATCCTTTCTACCACCTTTCTTCTGCCACTCCAGTTAGACTTACTGTCTTTAAGAATTCTTTTGTGAAATCAGACTTTCTTCAGTGTAAGGGTGGCTAAAGAGCAGAGAGAAAAGCTCAATGATTGTTCACATTCTGAAACACCAGCAAAGCTTTTCCCTGTGCTATTAATTCATGAGAGGAAGAAGCCATTTACATGCATATTTATCTATAGCACATATTGCTCCTGTAAATGAAGCATTTCTCTGTCAAGCATCTTTCAAGTAGTCTAAAAAGAGCCATTTTATTTCTTTGGTGCTGTTAAGTAATTGAAGAGACTAACGGAGGAATAATAACATGAATTTGGTAGCTCCTATAAACATGAAATTTCAAGCTGTAATGATTCTCCAAAATCATTATTGTGCATTTTGAGTCATCTGCCAATAACAAGTAATTCAGCTGGTTCTGTTTTGAAGATCTCTTTGCAGCCTGTGTCCTGATTTTCTTCAATTTTATCTCAATGAAATCCATGTCCTAACAGACATGCTCTTTCGTTCTAGCTAAGCACAAACCCAGCAGATCACTGAAAATACAGCTGGAAAGGCCTCAAGAGGCTACCTACCTTATATTCTTTCTCCAGGGGAGGCCCTGCTTACCTAACAAATATTACTGATATTTATACGATCTGCTCCAAACAAAACCCAGAAATGAGAATATTGCAGTCCATCTGGAGATACCTCTTGCTAGAATGCTTTATATTGAATGTCTTTATAATTACCTGAAACACCCGAGATTAAAGTCTTTTTTAATTGCATAGGAGTAAGTATTCTTTCTTTCATTTTATACAGGCTTCCTACCTAGAACATAACAAATCCTACAGATTATGATACCAAACACCAGAGAGAGAAACACAACTGATATACATACACACAAAAACATACTTCTGTGTTATGCTGTTCTTTTTTAATTGAACACATAAATGATGGAAAATTAAGTTGACAAAAACCAAGAGTTTCACCTTTATGTTTTTTTTCTGTTTCTTCTAATTTTTGCTACTGAATACAAACCACAATTTATTATGCTTCCTCAAGATTTACAGAACAATTTATGTTGATATGTTAAATGATCGCAATTAATTTTATCGTGAGAGTTCTTCATTCAGGCCACTTAAATAAATAATATTCTTAAAGTATTTTTGCTGAGGTCCTACTTTTAAAAATGCAATTCACTTCACCTAATTATAAATATTTAAAAGTTACAACTCTCAGTTTATCCTAGTCTCCCATTTTTTATGGTCGCTGGAGAGAAATAAGCACCTAAGAAGGTAATTTTTATCTTGAAATCAGATAAATCATCCTATCACAGTTTTTGTTGCTCTCCAGTGAATATCAGGATGACTAGTTCAGACTTTGATAGGTAACCTGCCTTCCTTGCGTAAATAAATCTCACCTAAGACTAGAAAGAGAAATATGGACAAAAAGTGAATTAAACTCAGTAAGACTTTTCAAAGAACCAATACTGAGGCAAAAGGGGATTTACTAAAAAATAGGCCATGTTGCTGTGTCAGAGGCAAGAATCAAACCCAGTTCTCCAGAGAGTCATCCTGTTGTAATACAGAGACTTAATGAGTTGTAAATCCCTGGCAGTATGATTAGTTGTTTCTCCAGAGTAAAAAAGTGAGGCAGGATGAAGTAAGATGAGAATTAAAAGCTATTTCTAAGTATAAAATTTCAGGAGCAGTTGCCAAAAGGAAAACCACCAACAAAACCAGAAAGTGAGAAACCAAATGTGACTGGGAGAGTGGGACAAATGTTCTCTAAGCATCTTATTTGTGTCAAATATTTCTTCTTCTGTTACATTGCCTTCCTTCCTTCACTACTCAATAGAGAAGAGAAATCTTGTAGCCCTCATTGTAACAGATTCTGAGAATAATGTGTCACCTGAAAGTCATGGTCTGGAATACACAAAGCAAGACCTTCAGTGCTCACATCCTATCTCTCTTGTAGATAACAGCATCCATTATCTCAAAATCAGAGTGACCTTTACTTTGTGTTCGCTTGGAGAAGGAAATTGTTCATTTCAACTCCAAAGGAGCTAAAGATCTGCGAATATTTTCCCATCTGAAAGCATACAGGCTGTATTTCTGGACTATCTTTATACAAGTAGCATCTTGTCTACACCTGTACGCTGTGTCCAGGCCCCCATTACTGTCAGTGGAGAGCTTGTTTCAGTTGTGATAACATAGGTGTCAAGTGATACTGGAGATGCCCTAGGATACCTGAGTCACCCATGCTGTGACTCACCGGTAGCCCCAAGTGACCAACAGAAAACCAAAACCAACACCCTGTGGTAGGTGCTAAAATGTACATCCTGATGTATGGTCCTCCAGGTGGTGAGGGGAGCGGCTCTAAGTCTCCACAGTATTGGTCAGACCATCATTGACCCTAATGAACACTTAGATACTGTGAATACATGTAGATATCTATATTTAGACAATTAAATTGGTGTGTTTTAATCTACAAAATGAGGTTCATCTTGAAGGAGGAATAGCTCAACTCATTAGTACACGAAAAGTGCCTAGGATGCTTAGTGTGCAGAGGGTGAACAAACATAGATATTTGTAACAAGAACCTTCCCTATTGCTGAAAGAAAGAGACAAATCTCTACTTGCCCAAGAAAAGCTTTTTAAAACAAGGCTCACTGTGAATACCGTTCACATAAACTCTTGGTAGCTGGATTGCAGTCAATCACTGACCAGATTATTTATCATAGAATCATAGTATCATAGAAAACTTTAGGTTGGAAGAGACCTTTAGAGGTCGTCTAGCCCAACGCCCCTGCAATGGGCAGGGATATCTTCAACTAGACCAGGTTGCTCAGAGTCCTGTCCAACCTGGCTTTGAATATTTCCAGGGATGGAGCCTCCACTACTTCTCAGGGCAACCTGTTCCATTACTTCACCACCCTTATGATAGGAAGCTTCTTCCTTATATCTAGTCTAAATCTACCCTCCCTTAGTTTAAAGCCATTCCTCCTTGTCCTATCACAACAAGCCCGGATGAAAAGATTTTCCCCACCTTTCCTATAGGCCCCCTTTAAGTACCGGAAGGCTGCTTCAAGGTCTCCCCGCAGCCTTCTCTTCTCCAGGCTGAACAGCCCCAAATCTCTCAGCCTTTCCTCATAGGAGAGTTGCTCCAGCTCTTGGATCATCTTTGTGGCCTCCTCTGGACCCTCTCCAACAGCTCCATGTCCTTCTTATTCTGAGGGCTCCAGAGATGGAAGCAGGACTCCAGATGGTGTCTCACCAGAGTGGAGTAGAGGGGCAGAATCCCCTCTCTTGTCCTGCTGGCCTCGCTTCTCTTGATGCAGCCCAGGGTATGGTTGGCCGCCTGGGCTGTGAGCACACACTGGTGGCTCATGTCAAGCTTTTCAACCACCAGTACCTCCAAGCCTTTCTTGGCAGGGCTGCTCTCAATCACCTCATCCCCCACTCTGTATTGATAGTGGGGGTTGCCCCAACCCAGATGCAGGACCTTGTACTTGGCCTTGTTGAACCTCATGAGGTTCACACAGCCCCACTTTTAGAGCTTGTCCAGGTCCCTCTGGATGGTATCCCATCCTTCTGTGGCAACCCATGCTGGCTGTCTCAAATCACCTCCCTGTCCTCCATATGTCTTAGCATAGCTTCTAGGAGGATCAGTTCCACGATCTTCCCAGGCACAGAGGTGAGGCTGACAGGTCAGTGGTTCCCAGGGTCCTGCTTCCTACCTATTTTAAAAATGGGCACAATATTTCCCTTTTTCCAGTCACCAGGGGCTTCGCCTGACTGCCACGACCGTTCAAATATCATGGAGAGTGGCTTGGCAACTACCTCAGCCAATTCCCTCAGAACTCTGGGATGCATCTTGGCAGCTCCCATAGACTTATGTATGTACAGGCTCCTCAGGTGGTCCCAGACCTGGTCTTCCCTCAAAGTGGGAGGGTCTTTGCCCCTCTGGTCCCCATCTTGCAATCCATCATGCAGGGAGGGGTGAGGAGAGAGGTTGCCAGTGAAGACTAAGACAAAAAATTTGTTGAATACCTCATCCTTCTCCTCATCTGTTGATATGAGGTTGTCATTCTTGTTCTTCAGGGAGGTATGCTTTCTTTAACCTTCTTTCTCTGGCTGACATACCTGTGTAAACCCTTCTTGTTATTCTTTGCATTCCTTGCCAAGTGCAGATTCAGCTGTGCTTTGGTCCTCCTGACCTCATTCCTACACAACCGGGCAGCATCCCTATACTCTTTCCAGGATACCTGCCCCTGCTTCCACTACCTATGCAGTTCCCTCTTGCCCTTTAGTTTGACCAGCAGGTCTCAACTCAGCCATGCAGGTCTCTTCCCTTCTTACCCAATTTCTTACACCTGTGGTCTGAGAGATCCTGCGCTCTATGGAAAGAATCCTTAAAGATCTGCCAGCTCTGTTCTGATACCCTGTCCCTGAGGACCATTTCCCAGGGTGTCCTACTGACTAGCTCCTTGAAGAGCTGGAAACTGGCTTTGCTAAACTTTAGGGTCCTGACTATATTCCTCGCCTTTCCCATATCCCTCAGGACTGTGAACTCCACCAATGCATGGTCACTGCAGCTCAGGCTGCCTCCAGTCTTGACGTCACTGATGAGCTTGGTTGCATTGGTGAGCATCAGGTCCAGTATTGCATCCCCTCGAGTAAGGGTGTCAATTACCTAGCTTAAAAAGTTATCCGCAATGCATTCTAGGAATCTCCTGGATTGTTTACAGCTCGCTGTGCTACTTTTCCAGCAGATGTTGGTGTGGTTGAAGTCCCCCAGCAGGATAAGAGACTGCAACTGAGAAGCCGCGGGTAGCTGGAAGAAGGCTTTGTCAGTAGGCTCCCCTTGATCAGGCAGCTGTAGTAGACACCCATGACCAAGTTCCTTTTGTTGCCTCTGTCTCTGATTCTTACCCATACGCTTTCGACCTGTTTGTGACTATTCTTCAGGGACAGCTCTTCACACTGAATTGCTTTCTTCATGTACAGGGCAATGCCTCCACCGCTCTTCTCCTGGCTGTCCCTTCTGAACAACCTGTGGCCATCGATATCAATGCTCCAGTCATGGGATTCATCCCACCAAGTTTCAGTAAGGGAAATCAGATCGTGGCTTTCTAACAGCATGGTAGCTTTCACATCTTCCTGTTCATTTCCCATGCTGCATGGGTTCATGTAGAGGCACTTCATCTGGGCTGTTGGCCATGTCACCTTCATGGAGGAACACCCCTTGTTTCCATTGGGGTGTTTCACGGAAGCTTCCTTGTTGGATCCTTCTACCTCAGGGGCTCCCAACTCATCTCTGCAAGATTTTGACTATACTGCAGTGTCCCCATCATGCTTCTGGGCAACAAGCTGAGGGCCTGTACTAGCACCCTGTCCCTTCAACCACTGTGTATCATCCCATAGTTTGTCATCAGCAAGCCTGATATGTTCCCCATCACCCTTCACATCTAGTTTAAACCCTTGCCAATAAGCTCCGCAAGCTTCTGAGCAAAGACCCTCTTTCCCCTTTATCTGCCACCCAGACTCAGATCATTCCTCTGCGAAGCAGTTTATGAAATATATAAGAGGGTGCTGAGATAATCCACACAGATTTTCCATCCACAGTTCCTCACTTCACTAGAAAAAGGGATATAAGGAAAGGCACAAGTAAAATTTACTTCTTAAATTTTTTTCCTGCTCCTTCTGGCAATGGTTCCATTTGCTTCTTGTCTGTTTCTAAGTGAGCATTCCAGGACCCAATATTTTAATGTGTAAAACAGGTATTTCTTGAAATTATTTTGGTATTTAATACTATGGATAGAGAGAATTTGGGCAAGTTTCCTCCCAGTAGTTAATGATTCTTTGAGAGCTGGAGTTCTTAAGATAAATATATGTAACTAGAAGTAACTTGGACTTCCATCACAGGCAGTTTTACTTTAAATTAATTAATCATTCAAGGATCCCTCTACTATAAATTAGCATTTTTTAATTTCTGAATACACATGAAATTCAGGGAAATATGATCAGGAAGTTACTTAAAATGATTCGGTGATGATATCACTCATTGTATCATTTAACATATAAGTTGATGAATGGTGTCCACATACATGAAACTAGAACCTCAGCAAGAGATTCAGAGTTGTGACTGTCATGACCATACCACAGTCCTGGAGGAGTGAGTGAAGCAAGGAACTCTCATATGTGGGATGACTCATTGGGACGGATCACTGTACCCAATGGCATCATTGCAACCTGTATTTCTGCCTTATCAGAACTTAAAAAGTTGACTGTTCTTTTTTGTCTTTTTATATTCACATTGTCAAATTTCTTTCTGTCTTTTCTACAGGTAAAGACCTATAGACTGTAATTATTATTAGTGTGAGGGCTGCATAAAGGAAACTGAGAGCCTGCCTGCTGTTCTTCTTAAAATAGATACCAAATCACTGTCATTGGCACCCCTTTGTTTGTGCAGTGGCTACAGGGCTGTAATATTCTCTTCAAGTTGCCAGTTCTTGAGCAGTATATAAGCAAGCAAGATCCCAATTTAGACAGAGAATGGCATAAACATCTGCTGACAATCTGATAGATATAGGGAGAATAAAGGACACAAAGGGAAGGATTTAGTTTGTTCTAAGAATGTCAAAGACTGATTTCATTTTCTGAAGAATTAGGGCACATTATGAATACAATTGCTGCTTTTTGAGTATTGAGTAAGGAAGAGCAATTCAATTAAATGACTTCTTCAATTTTTTCCTGAGGCTGTTTTTTGTTCTAAAATAAATGTTTATGCAGTCTTGCAAATATTTCTGATGAGTCAGGTTTGCAATGATGTTCAGATTTGTTGAGACGGAAATTGCACCTACTAGGATTTATGAAAGTGACTATGTGTGGTTCTAAAGAGGTAGTAGTGCAGTGAAGTATTTGTTCCCCAGGGGTCAGTTATGGGTCCACTCTTGTTTAATATATTTATCAGTGATCTGGGTGAAGGGGTTGAGAACTCCCTCAGTAAGTTTGCAGGTGACATCAAGCTGGGTGGAAGTGTCAATCTGCTCGAGGGTAGGAAGGCTCTGCAGAGGGATCTGGACAGACTGGATTGATGGGCCAAGGCCAACTGTATGAGGTTCAACAAGGCCAAGTGCCAGGTCCTGCACTTTGGTCACAACAACCTCATGCAACACTACAGGCTTGGGGAGAAGTGGTTGGAAAGCTGCCTGGTGGAAAAGCACCTGGTGTTGGTGGACAGCTGGCTGAACATGAGCCAGCAGTGTGCCCAGGTGGCCAAGAAGACCAACAGCATCCTGGTTTGTATCAGGAATAGTGTGGCCAGCAGGAGTAGGGAGGTGATTGTGCCCCTGTATTCGGCACTGGTGAGGTCGCACCTGGAGTTCTGTGTTCAGGTTTGGGCCCCTCACTACAAGAAGGACATTGAGTTGCTGGAGCATGTCCAGATAAGGACAATGAGGCTGGTGAGGGGTCTAGAGAATAAGTCTTACGAAGAGCGGCTAAGGGAACTAAGGCTATTTAGTCTGGAGAAGAGGAGGCTGAGGGGAGACCTTCTCGCTCTCTACAACTATCTGAAAGGAGGTTTTAGTGAGGCAGGTGTTGGTCTCTTCTCCCAAGTAATGAATGACAGGAAATGGCTTCAAATTGCATCAGGGGAGGTTTAGATCAGAAATTAGGAAAAATTTCTTTACTGAAAGAGTGGTTAGACATTGGAACAGGCTGCCTGGGAAAGTGGTTGAGTCACCACCCCTGGTGATGTTCAAAAAACTTGTAGATGTGGCAGTTCGGGACATAGTTTAGTAGGTATGGTGGTGTTGGGGTGATGGCTGGACTTGATAACCTTAGAGTTCTTTTCCAGCCTTAATGATTCTATGATTCTATGAAAGCCAAGTGTTGGCCAACGGTAGGAAGATAATGATAAATTCAAATAAAATGAAGTTCTAATAATGAGGGCAAATAATCTCTGAGTTAACTATTCTCTTCCATCAGCTCAGCTTCCTTCTGAACACAGTAGTGATCGCTCCAGGTTTTGAAAGAGATTCTTCAGAACAGACCCCATTCCAAGACACAAAGAGAAATTTGGCCCCTTGGAAAAGTGATTGAATGAAATTATGGGGCTGAGTGGAAGTGAGACCAACATACTATCTTTCCTATCCTTAACTCTTTGTAAATGCTGGTTTTGGATTTAGGTAAAAACAGACTCTCCTTCTGTAAGTCTTTCATTTTTCATTGACAGTGGAAAGACTGAGCTTATTTTCCAGGGCTTTTCTGTAAATACCAGCTTGACCTACTGGCTGGAAATGTGGAAACCAAATCCAACTACCTGAGTACTTAAAGAGCTGCGCTCCAAAATTATGAATCAACTGTCTTGACAAAACAACCCTTCTTTGAGGGAGGCGGGACAAAAGAAGAAGGGAGAAAAAAGAGCATACAGGAAGGAACAATTCCTATCCTAGAATACAGCAACAATATTTTAAATCTCTCTTTAATTTTCTGATGATGTGACTAGAAGAGGAACTGTCTAACCTCCACCTCCTTCATAACACCTTTTGCAGGTTGTTGTGCCAAATTCTGGTGGTGTCTCACTGGTCTGCAGATGAGTAGGACCTTACTGAGCTACATCTGACCCTGGAGGTAGGGCTACCTGCTAACCCACTCCAGCTCACCATTCCTCTTCGTAAGCTTTCTCTGCAGTGACCGATTGCCGTCCTCTGTCTCTCTATCATCTTTGCTGCTTAGCAGAAATACAACAATCTTAGAACAGCATCTCCCTTTCACTCGCCTTTGATATAGGTTTTTGATACCTTAAGGTTAAGATCTATGTAATTTTTTGACTAGATCCATGCAGGGCTACTTGGTTTGTTCAGACTTAAAATGATAATCATGACACTTTGTTAAGTATCCCTGAGTTTTGAGGACTAAACTCTCCCACATATAATAAAATATAAAATGCAAATAAACTATTTTTTGAGCATTCCAATTAGTCCTGCTCAGCTGCCTTTATTTTCCATTGAGGATCAGTGAAGCACTACTGGTATTCAAATTTACTTTCTCTCAAGCATTGCAGGAGGTACTGCTCTTCTCTTTCAAGCCTCCACAACCAGAATGACATGCCCCATGCATGCTGAGTTTAACAAGCAAGGAAAACAAGGAGGGGAAAAGCAAAGAAATGCTTCTATTTTATTGCATATGAAAAATATTTTAGGAAAATAATAACCTTTTCAAGTCAAAATAGGAAATAAACCATCAGTATATCAAACAGAAGAGTTAAGTTACATTTTGTATCATAAAATGCCTACTCATGAAGCATAAAATGAAAAATAATTGTCTTTGTTCCCACATATCAGAATTTGATCTGGGTAATACTGAATCCTGAGACATTAAAATGTCCCTGAAGAGCATCTGATTGTCAAGATTTTCAGAAGCTAAAGTTTCAGAGAATGGATAATCCACTAGATAAGATGCTAAATTAAGATTCAGGAGACAAGTTCGACCCTGCTGTCCGCTGCACACTTCTTGTGTGAGACTTAAGAAATCACTTTGAGTCAGATCTGTGAAGGTGGATAAATGTGTTACAGTGCTACTAGTTACAGTGCCTTCAGGTGCCAAGCTGCTAAGCAGAATTCACAGGCATCCAAACTGGAGTTTCAGAAGGAGGAGAGCTGAAACAGCCAGTTCCGTCCACAGGAAACAGTGCAGGCTGAGCAATAAGTAATGCAAAAGAGAGGGTTGTGTCTTGAATTTCGCAGCTCTGGAAGATCTTAGTATTAAATTCTGAACTGTGCAGAGCTGACTTTTCTTCACAGGGAATTCATAGTTTGACGCATGCTCCTGGAATTAAATAACTTAGTCTCTTGCTTACATTAAAAATACCAAACAAAAATATCCCCAAAACACACAGGAATCTGTTCTTCCATGAAGGAAGAGCTTCCACCCTTTACCTGGGGGGATGCGCAGCAGAACCTCCTCCTCAGCAGTGAGAAACCTTGGTACCACTTCCAGAGATTAAACCTATGTGTGTGCACAGTGTACTCCAGCCAAAAGACTATCAGCTGCGGTGGACTTATGTAGCATAAATGCAGAAGATGTTTTTACTCTCTTCTCAAGCTGCTCCACTTTGCATGAAATAATTCAGTATGAATTGGACCACAGAGACAGAGAGAGATTAGTAAATGCAATTTTGAACCCCAGAGGCTAGTCACTTACTGGAGGGAAGGGAGCTAGACTTCAGTCCCACTTCCAATTAATATATGTATGTATTCGTCAGAGCATGGTGTAAGTGCAGCTCCCTGTTTCCTGGGTGCATCAGCTAGCCACAAATCCTATTCCTTTCTCAAACTCAGGTAAGTGATAATTAGCACATATAACAGAAAAAAAAAATGGCAGAAGGATTATAGAACCCCACCAGACTGCACCTTAATTGTTAGGACAGGCTTATGTCCGTTCAGCTCTCCTTGGCTGAGAGACAGATCTAAAATCTGTGATGATGCATTACTGGATGTAACGGGAAAAAAAAAAATTGCTTCAATTTGCTGAGCCTGCAAAAGCTTTCTGTATGTCTCAGCTGGATTCAGAGAAATGATTGGTTTTTAAATCCTGACAGTGCATAAATATGAATTACACGCTTAGCTGCTCAGTGCCGTCAAAATGTACATAGTTCTGGGCATGCCCCAAAGGAAACATTTATCTGCTCATGGAAGTTGATTGGTGGAAGTGCAATCATTTTAGGAACCGTTTGTGTTAATGTGAAGGCTGCTGTTGATCGCTGCCTGCTGCTTGCTTCCTGCTGTAAAGCCTGACTCTTTGGGAACCAGAAGACTAGCTGATTTTGAATCTGAAGGGAGGGTTTTATATGACAAAGTGTAGATGTTTATAGTGTAGATATCTAATTAATTACCCAGTATCCTTGACTGCCTCTATAGACAGTGGAGATTCGGTCAACATAGTCAGTGGACTGTATGACCAGCTCACACCTTTCCAAATAAAAGTCTAAAATAGATTAAATAAAACATGTCATAAAGTAACTGTTCATCTCTATTATCTATTAAGGAAGTGCTATGGGTTTGTCTGACGAAGTCTGGGGCGGGGGGACGACTATAGGGGTGGCTTCTGTGAGAAGCTGCGAGAAGCTTCTCCCATCTCTGATAAAGCCAGTGCCAGCCAGCTCTAAGATTAACCCTGCCCTGGCCAAGGCCAAGCCAATCAGCGAAGGTGGTAGCACTTCTGTGATAACACACTTAAGAAGCAGAAGAGAAAAAAAACTGTAATGAGATGGCAGTCAAGAGAGGGGAGTGAGACAATATGAAAGAAACAACTCTTCAGACACCAAGGTCAATGAAGAAGGAGGGAGGAGGAAGTGCTCGAGATGCCAGAGCAGAGAATCGTCCCTTGCAGCTCGTGATGAAAGATCATGGTGGCAACTTGTTCCCCTGCAGTCCAAGTCTGGGTATTACAAAGAGTTAAAACCATTTGGTAGGCTGCTGCAAGGGACTCTGAAAACTAATTAACTGATCTGTTTCACTTCACAACTAATAAGCAGCTTATGCATTGTCAACCACCACTTCTTGGCTAAAGGGCAGCATCGCACGCTTACTCAACTTCATGTTGCAGTCAGGGAAAACAAGCTTCAAAAAGGATCAGGGGAACAGAATTTAAACTTCTGTCCTAGAATTTAGGAACGTTCATTTAGCTAAGTCTATTTCTTCTTTGTTATACAGTCCTGTAGCATATCAAAGGTGGTTTAGAAGAGAATCTAATGAGTATTAAGTCATTATGTGATTTTCCAATGCTTTCAGGTGTCAGGAAAATTAATATGGCCTTGTGGTTACTGTCAGACAGCTTTTTAAAATAGCCCAGCTACTACTGCCAAAGAGCTATTACGTGTCATTCATTTTAAGAGTGATGGAGCTCAGTTAAAGACCTTGGTATGTTCCTGCTCCTTTCCACATAGTCCATCACTAGCATGTTCCTCCACATTCATTTGCCTGATTTTTTAAAAATAAAAACCTTACCCTTCTGATTCTAAATTAATGTTAAAATGTCTTCTTGTCTGCTTTCAAGCAATCTTCAGAGACAAAAGCTGTAGTGGAAGATGCTGTGTGGTTAAAAAAGCCACAGCATTCGATTAAATGAACGTGATATGCAGTGTAGGTTTGACCATTTTTTTGCAGAAACTGTTCTTTTAAATTACTATCCCTTGGATGTTATAGAATGTAGTAAAGTTTTAGAGGAAATCCTCCAATCCACAATTTTATCTTTCTTCCTTTAGCTTTTAAAAGCTATGATTGAATTGTCCAGACTCTAAAACTTTAAGGCCTTTAATAAGACTGAAAGGAAATGTCTTCCTGGAAAAAGGGACAGATCACTATTTGCAGGAGCTATGGTGTCTATTTTTAGGTATGCAGTTCATGTCCTCTAACTTAAGGCTCCAGACTCAGACACCTAAATTTAGGCCTTGCAGTCTAGACCTCTACATATGAGTTGGGTGCCTGAGCTCCTAGCCAGGTAACCATGTATATACATTTCTTGCGATATAAGTTGTCACAGGATAACCAGAACATCTGTGTGGAGTTGGTAGATATAGCAGAGAACCTATATGCATCCTGTTCTCTTCTGGGAGGCCAGGCAAGACCCTTTAGAACATCTCAGAAGGCACTAGACACTTCCATGCAAGCAACTGAGATGAGCCATCCTCTGGAGGTGCCCTTCCCTTTGCAGTTACTGAGACAGCTTAGACTGGATACATGCTATGAGTAGAAAACATGACTCTCAATAAATTTCCATAATCCCATATCTCAGATGGTTTTCATCTACTTCACAAAGAAGCAAAGCTGAATTTGGGTGCCTAGATATTTTTGAGATCAAGAAAAGCGTTTCGATCCTGGAGATTCGTTAACACTTCCTAAGATCCTATTTTCAATTTCTCACAACAAGACTGAGTATTCCAGAAACTCTCCACTCTGTTCTTTAGAAAGCTTCTAATTTTCAGATTAAATTCATGTGCGAAACAACATGGAGTTTTAGAGACTGCAGAGGAAGCCTACAGTGCTGCCCCTTTTTAGGTTTAAGTTTTGTCTTCAGAGGCATAATTGTTTTAAAACATTCAGATTTTTTACCCAAAGTAAATTAGCAGAGCTATCTCTGCATTCTCAGAAGAAAAATGGTAGTGACATTCTGCTAAGGGTTTGTGCCTCCCACAAAATTAATTCAATATAGATATGTATTTTAAACATCTCCTTGAAAAGAAAGATAAACAAATTCGATTTATTAATAGTCACCATTTCACAGAAATACTGAAGAAGCAGTACATTCCCATTGTGTTGAACAACAATATAGTTAAAGCATTTGGTTTTATCAGCCAACACTACTTCATGGATAACTGAATAGCACTTGGGATTTAAAAGACACGATAAAATGCTTCTGGGTAATCTAATTAATTTCCTTATTAAAACTATTGCTCCTAACTTTTGCATATTTATTAGCATCCTTTGAGTATTAAACCATTTTCTTGAAATCTTAATTCCATTTCTCACATTACACAAACAGACAAAGTAATGATTCTTGGTATCCAAAGCAACTATCAAGGGGTAATAGCTAGCATACAGCTTATTTTTAACTTGTGGTACTGCATACACTAGAAGTCCTGCTCCTCTCCTCTCAGCAGCAGGATACAGCACGAATGTTTACTCTCTCTCTCGCTCATTATTTTTGTTTCTCCAACAGGATTATTCAGTTTACTGAGGAATTTACAGCTACCCATGTAAAACTGTCTAAAATTAAAGGAGCAGCTCTTCTGAGTGGTTCATGCTTGTAAATTTCTTTCTGCGTCTAAGCAGTGCATATTTAATATAATTAAACCGTAAAATGTATGTCCATGTTTTTGGAAGAACATCTTCCAAAATTCATCTAAAGAAACATTTTTCATGAGCTTTACTCAGCTTTCAGTTGTGCTTTCATGTACAAAAATATCTGTCATTTTTCTACTAATTTAAGAGAGCTTATGAAACCCTGGTGAAAGCAGCACTTTCTTTTGGAAGATGTAAGTACCAGACATTAAACTCCTTCCTCTGTGTTTTCTCTGTCAAAGATGTAGAGTCCAAAGAACTAGGTGTCTGCCTCCGAGAAAGCTGGTCACCCTCTGCTCTCCTCTGTCACTGGAAGAAGTTTCCACCACAGCTTGCTCACCTGCTGAATTTTTGAATGATTCCCTGGAAGTGTTTATTTCCTTCCATGGACATCAAAGGCAGCAATTGTCTTAAAATTTAATACTTACCTTTTAAATGATTAAATTAGGACACATGCACCGTATCCTGAACTATTCTTCTCGCCTATGTTACGAGTGGAGGGGAGCACAACCCTTCCTAGAACACCCATTAAGCCGCACACATTCATTGTGCCTTTGCATATGCAAAAGAGTGCTCTTCTATCTTTTTTAATAGGTATGTTTGGTCTTAAAAAAACCCACATAGTCCACCAGAAAACCAATCCCAAAACTTGGTTGCATGCAGAGATCTTATTTTCCCACTTGCTAAACAAAGGCTTGATTCCACCCTCATCGCCTTATCTCCTTAAGTATTTGAGGCCTGATCCATATCAACAATGTATTCCTACAGTCCTATAGTACAGCATATAGTACATCATAATCTGACAGTATAGCACAGGGTGGCAACAGATACTGATTCATCATAACGGTCTTGTATATCAGTTTCAGAGTGGGCCCAAGTGATGTCTGCAGGCAAGTACCTGATTCTGTTTACCACAACCCAAATATGTAGATTATAGAGCAGGAGGTCATTAAAACTCAGCTTCTGAGTAACCTCCTTAATCCTTTGGTACCAGGCAATGAAAACTGGAGAAAATAGTGAGGAAGTCAATTGTCTGAATCCAGTATATCAGCAGCTCTGATCTTCGTCTCCGTGACATGACACCTTTACACCTATGGGAGTTTGCCAGAGGATGTTACCATTTTGTTTCGTGGAGTGTCAGTTTATATATTGCTTAGTTAGAAGTTGTATGACCTCTACACTTTCATGTAGATGTTATTTCTCTGCTTTTTTTTCACTTGATTTCATATGAGTTCATTTAAAAAGTACAAACCGTGGCCATTAGTATGGAAATCATAACATAAATCACCCTTGAAATTGTGAAAAGGAAAACTAAAAAAGAAAAAAAAAAAGAAAAAAAGCCTCATCAATCCCACACATTGTTTTGATCATTCAACAGATGCAGTGCATTCAAATTAGTTTACTCAAACTGTATGTGATTTCTGTTTTCCTGATTCTTTTGATGTCAGCCATAATAGGGTGTAGAAAAAAATATCATGTGTTTGGTTTTGAACATTCTATTATCAAGTGCATAATGACTTTGGAGGAGGTGAATTATACTAGAGAGTAAGTGACAGAGTTTCTGCTTTATAATTTTTGCTGTGCATATTATGCTGCTTTAAAATGAACTGAATAGCACTTGGGTTTCAGCAGACATAATAACACCTCCAGGCGAGTGAGTTCTTTTTTCTATCAAAAATACTTCCTTCTCAAGTAAAATATAATTCATTGCCTTCTTTACATTCCCAGAATAACAGTACCTCACATTATATTCAAGTGAAAAATAACATAAAATGGATTTCTGATTCAAGAAGTCTGAATAGTACAGATTCACCAAAGAGATCTGAGCTTTAGTAGGGCAAAAATGGTCGCTATGTTTTAAAATGAAGGTGGAAGTGGCTGTGTTTTGACCAAGCTCTTTGTAAATATAAAAAGTGAATTTTGCCTAATAAAAGATTCATTCACTTCACAATTTGAAGATGTGTAGCATCTGCAACCTGATACACAGGGTAACTAGCAGAAAGATCTGCCTTTATTTTGGATGCTTTCTCTGTAATTTCCACCAGCACTAGTGAGAACCAGCTCATGCACTGTTAGGATTCCCCGTGCAAAGTTAAACTGAGTCTGCAGATTGCCAAAACTGTTTGTGCCACCATACCAGTCCCTTTGGGCAGCTAAGTCAAGAAGTTGTCTATGCTTTTTCTGCAGTTCTGCTACAGGCTCTCAAAAGCAATATCTATAAAGAAAAACAGTGAGAAATTAGTCTCCGGGCATTTCTCTGTGTGTCTGAAACTGCAGGAGGGGTTGGGACAGGTGCTGACCTAGGGAAATCAGTGTCAAATCTGCCATCAATGGAAATTTGTACTGAAATAAGATTTGCCATTGTGCCCTCCTTGGCAAACATGGACTAGATGCCAGGCATTCAGGATGTTCAAAACAGCCAGCACAAGCCTGGTCTCTCTACCTTATTGAAAGCACAGGAAAATCAGTATTCAAATGGCATTTGTTCTATATAAGGTTAAAAACAGAGAAAAAGGTGCAGCAAAAACTTAGTAAATCCACTTCTGTGGGCCTCAAGTCACTGCACAGTAATAGCTATGAGAAAATTTCTGGATCCTTCTAAGTGGAGTTCGAAAAGAAAAAAAATTTAAATGGCACCTTGAATTTCAGAGTTACTTGTATTTCAACAACTATAAGATAAAACAAAATAAACCAAAATAAAATAACAAACAGAGGATCAAAGGCATTGATGCTGGAAAAGCAGTAATTCCTCTGAAAATCCGATACATCAGGAAATGTACTAAGTTTTTTTGAAAGTTCTCTAATCAGAGTGGAAAAACTAGAATGAATAAAAACTAAAGGAAAGCAGAAAAAGTTTGTTTTTTTCTTCCATCAGGTCTTTCTGAGGATGAAAAATAAAATGGATTAATTTTTGTATAGCAATAACAGAGAACTGAATGTTCTTTCATGGTCTCTTTTTTTAAGTAGAAAGGTTTTTATCTTACTGAAAATTTCACCAATCTGCTTTTTCCTCTGATTCTCAGACTGCAATCAAGCAAATTAGAGAGCTGTATGTTGTTACTATAGTAATAAATGTTGCAGTGCACAAAAAGAAATTGGGCAGTCTGAGATACATATCTCCCAGGGAAAATGGAATACAATTTTTCACAATTTTGACCAGTCAGTGCTTTTGTAGCTGTGGGTTCTAAGAAATGAATGTCTCCATGTCAGCGCAAATGTTTTCCTACTCACTTGTCATTTTCAAAAAGAACAGACATTTGAATCAAAGCTAGAAGTATATTCCAAGTTGGTGGTGTAAGCAAGGAGATAGGGCTTACAGTACAGTTTACACCGACATGTTGCTAGGCGTAACTATTACATTTGATGTCTTTTATACCAGCTTAATTTTCAAGCTTTGAATTGAACAAATTGATAGAAATCAGAATTAAATTTATGATTTAGGTGTTAATCTATATTTCTTTACATATACACAAATGGATTTTATCTACATTAATACATAAAAAAGAACTGTGCTTCTGAATCTTCATGCATGGGTGTGTGTATTTAGAAAGGTGTGTGTATGTAGAAAGGTGGGTACACATACATAGCAGTTGGATTACAAGAATAAATTGGTCTGGGTTTAATTGATATTAAAAATTATTACCATACCAAATAAAATTAAAACATAATATGGCAATCCTCGTTAAAAAAATGAAACAAATAAGGATTAGTTAAAAAAAAAAAATTACTACACAATTCAAATGACAAGTAACAGATTAATTGCAAGTAAAGCACAAGAGGACCTAGAAGTGACAGTGAACTCCAGTCTGCATATGAACTCAAAACATGATGTTTTTCCTGTTAAAAAAAAATCTCATTTTTGAGATAAATTTTAGGTAAGTAGTAACACACAGGTACCATGAACCCCTTTGGATTAGAGTTTCTGGTTTTGGGAGATGTAGAATATATACTGAGCAGACGTTTAGCTCTGTGGATGGTGAAGGTGGCAGTCAACTAACAGATACACTTGTCTCCATTTTAGCTGGTCTCCTTAAAACATCTAGTCAATAGGAAGATGCAGAATGAATATGATTATTCCCACGCCAGAGCAGATGTCTGAAGCAAGTTAGATGAATCATGCCCTCCAAATCTCTGTTCCTCTCACTGGCTATATAAAGAACCCAGAAGGACTGGCTGAGCTGTGAATGCCTGTGCTATGTATAATGTTATGTGAAATGAGCCTGATCCTTAATGCTTGGGGCAGCTACCTAGAACGATGGATGAATGCCTATTAAGGGAGATTTTTAAGAATATGTCAGACACATATCTGTCAAGAATAATGTCAGAGTGTTTGATCCTATTCAGCATTTGGAGATAAGCTAGATGATCCTCCCAGCTCTACATGTGTCTGATTATAAAACGCTGGTAAAAGTCCTTGTTTGGGGTGTATATAGTGGTAGAGACATTAAAGACAGGCAAAAGACATGAAGCAGATATCATTTTAGTATCCTGAAGCACGGGATAGTGAGCTTCTCTTATACACTCTTCGTTCATCACACTTGTGAAAAGTAGATATCTGTTTCTGCATTTACTTTTGTTATATGGTGCAGATTATGACCTGACTAGTACATTGAAACTGTTTGAGGATCCACTCATTTTAACCAGCTGTCCCTCTCTCTGATCCCCTTCCTGCGTTTTAGAGCAAGGGCACAGTTCTGGCTTCCGCAGCAGAGCCAATGAAGATCAAGGAATAAAAATTCCAGTTCGCTTACAGACTTTTGCAATGCTCATTTCCTAGGTTTGTTCCACAAAGCTGAAGAGACTCATGGTTTAACTCAGACTGATATATGTGCTACCATAAATTCCCCATCCACACCAACATCATGCCTGTTAGACCTCCACCTGTTTTTATTCCAAGGCTTGAGGAGCACCCTGTGGAGTCGATTCTACAACACTTCTCCACACTGTCTCCAACTGGATAGTGTGTCTCGGTCATTGACATCTCCTCTGACAGAAATCTTGCCTTTAAATCCAACGTTGAGTGTTAAAGCAAGGAGGAGATTCATAACACTTTCTTCTGCGGCCTGTTCAAGCAAAGACACAAAAGGCTGTTCTACAATACTTTATCTATGGTGCGTATGGAAAAGAGAATGCAGGATTTGAATGGACTCAGCAGTATAGAATATGGCCTAGAGTATTTATTAGGGAAGGTATTTGCACTTGCCAGAGCTCCCTTGAGAAGAAGACATCTTTATACAGAAATTATATGATCTCACACACCGTTTCTGGCAAAAGAGGCTACGTGTTTGCCAGGTTGCAAGTACAAAGCAGCATATTGCTGACAGAGCAGCTGTCAGTTACATAAAGCTGTTGGCAGAAAAAAGTGCTTGCATGTGTACGAAGCTAGTGAACACATGGCACACTTCTTATGAGTGATTACATCCGTCATGCTGGCTCTCCTAAACAACTGTTCACTTAGAGATACTCAGCTCTGAAGTTGTCTAAAGTGGGGCCTTAGTGTTTTTTCTTTACCTAGTGGTGAAAAATGTTCCTCAAAATTCAGACCCTGTGATATTTAAAAAAAGTCTTTGGTTTTTGGTTGTTTGATTTCTTTTTTTTTCATTTCTCTGATGGGACTTAGCTGGTATTTTCAAAAATGATATTAGCCTAGAAGTCCAGGGACCTTGATTAATTCTCTAATCTGCCACAAACTTCTTGTATAACCTTGGTCATGACATGACTTTTTTTTGCCTTCTAGTATCTTTACAGTATGAAAACTTATATCGAAGTGGAGGTTAAATAGATTAGTGGCTGTAGGGGGTTTAGAAAGTGTCTAGATCAATAACTTAGTGAGATATCTTTTCAGTTTCAGGTCCGGGGTTTTTTCTTTGTTTGTTTTGCATAAAAATGCTGTCTTGCTTATCTTTATTATTACTTGCCAGTGATTTGAGGGAAAGTATCTGTTGTCAGTCCTTCATAAGTTTTCTTTCTTGTTAGTCTGAAGAAATTTCTGAGCTTTGCTGATGACATAGTTTGGCAAAAATTTTTCTTACCCCCCTCTACTTCTTTACATATTCTGTCAGTCTAACTGGCTGTCAAGGCATCTTTATACTAAAAAGATGACTAACGTGAAAGTTTCAGTCAAAGCACAGTCTCAGCAGAAGAACAGAAAAATTATCTAGTAGCTGGTGGACTGGACTGTAAAATCAATGGCCAAACTCCTACTCTTGTGATGGGCTGTTTTACAAGGACTGTGTGAAATCAGTGACTGTGTCACTGAACTTCTTCCATTATGTCAGTCATTGAACATAACTAGGCCTTAGGCAATAAAGTAGTTTCACATTAAAACCACTTTTCATTTAGTGACAAAGCTACCGCCTTTGTACATTAGCAGTAAAAAATCATGTCAGCTAATATCACCATACGGACAATAATATCAGTCACGTCTTTTTGCAGAACACTTTAAGATGTGTATATTAAGGAATATGAACCTCTGATGTTTCCCATTTTAAACAGGGCCTGCATTAGTTTCAGCATTGTGTTGAGTCAAAAATGTTAAACATAGCTTTGGCATACACATGCTTGATGGCAGACTTGTAGGGTTTACTAAAATACTTAACCAAGTTAGGTAACAAGGGCTGGCAGAAATAAGATGATCTCTAAGATCAGTTTCCCACAGCTGAAAGGAACCATGGAACTGGTATGGAAAATGGGATTAATCCCACCTGATTTTAGCCATTGAAAATTAGGCCGATGTCACGGAGGATGAACCGGACTCGACACGACGATCAATGTGATCAGGTACAAGCCATTTATTAGCCCCAGATAGCTCACATTTATATTCCCAATTACATATGCGGCAATCTCCCATTGGCAATAATCAAATTAAATCACATAACAACCCGATTATGATTGGTGTACATTACTTGTTCATGCGCTGTCCTCGTGGCCTTCCTGCAGGTGGCAAGTTTCGCTTCAGTATCGTGCACTGATTTCCTTTGCATTCATTTCCTTGTTTATACCACTGTTTGTCCTCTAGATGCCCTTGTGGCCTTATGCTAAGGCTCTGCGGCCTTATGCTAAGGCTTCATGGCCTCATAGAGAAAATGCTGGATTGCTCACATGTCCCCAGTCCTTTAATGCTTCATCCTCCACAGGCCAGTCATGTAAATTCCCTTTGAAGTCCAAGGGAGAGACAGATTTCTTCAGTCAGTCCATAACAAAATAACAGTCTAAAGGGCAATGAGTCAATTTTTAAAGATGTCTGTGTATTTCCACCTTTTATGAAGGAGCTTGATGACTAGGTTAGGCTACATGACTAACTTTTACATGACTGAAGTTCGATAAATTAAATTCTGACCTGCTAACAGAAAAGTTCACAAAGCATCCACTCCACACACCCCAAGCTCCAAAACACTTCTCAGGTAAAACTAACATATGCTTCAGAAAAGGAGCTTAAGTATTTAACTGACATTTAACTGGTTTTGAAAATCCTAGGAAGGCATCTGTTTCCATCCATAACTCTGAAATTTTTTTTTGAAAACCCAAACTATAATCCTAAATAGTGGAATTACCATGAACTCTACATGTATTTACCATGTCTTCTTCCTAACTGTGTTGACTCCCTTTCTGCCATGACACTTCCTATAAAAATATGCGTGAACAGAGAAGACAACATGTAATACCATGGAGCAGGCAATGTTCTAGAGCCCACAGAGGAATAAGGATCATAGGCTAGAGGCATTGAAAATGAGCAGAAAGTAGGATTTGTTGGGGGAAAAGTTGTGTGTGGCGAGGAACATGTGCATTCGTGGTGTTTGGAAAGGGATTACTGTGAAGAAAAATCATTAATTCCACCATCAGAACAGGGCTGCAGAGCAGAAAACTGCCAATGGCAACGGCACAATGTGTGGATCAAATGCATCCAGATCAGAGTGAAGAAAAATTCATGGGTGATCTTTCATATTAGGAAAAATGACATGGGCAGATTGTCACCGAAACAGAGCAGGAACAGTTGTTGTTTCAGTGAATTACAGGCAGCCAATGAACAAATTAAAAGGATGATCAAAATTGGTTATTCTGAAAGGACGGTTAGCAAAAGGAGTCATGCTACTAGCAGATCAGCCTTGGTGCAATCAGTAATTAACATTTTCACTACATGTTTTGCCACACAAAATAGATGTGCACAAAGGACAGATACAGAAAATGTATTTTTCAGAGGCATGCTCAATAAGGCGTAGAACTGGAGAGTTGCCCTAGATGGTTTGAATACCTTGAAGAAGGGTTAACAGATAGTGGAACAGCAATGAATGGTACCAGAGACGAAGATCATGGACTTGGGGACTAGCACAAAAAATTTTGCTTTAAGTGGAAATTTGTCATATGACAAATTACAAAGGGCCATTACAGAGAACAAACAGTAGAGCTACATCTATATTAGCAAATTAAAGACAGCATGACAAGGATCCAAGCACTTCAACACAGGATGAACACTGGTAAATTGCTGTAACTGCCTTTGGTACCCTTTTGGCCAGGGAAATTATTGACTCCCTGGCACTGTTTCGTCATTAGGCTAGACCAGGGACTCTACCCAACATACAGTTTGAGTACAGTCACTCTACCTGAAGGCCTAGAGAGTTTAATAGTGCAGTCACGGTGAGAGCATGTCATTTACCTTGAGGTCAGGTAATGGTTAATGGCACTGTTTAATGTATTGATATAGATAGCTGTTAACTCCTGGCTAAGTTAATATGAACACAGAATATACAAAATAGGTCCCTCTAGTAAATGTATTTCATATAATAATTTGATGACAATCCTCCCCCATCCTAGGAACGATGTGCGTTTTCCTGGCTTGTCACAGACAACATTTACTGGCCAAGATATGAGTGTGTTCTGAAGAAGGTCCAGTAGTGACAGACAGTTTTATCTCCATGTGCTCAACTTGTTGATGCAGAAGACCCTGTTCTTTCAGAAAGCAGACTGCCTTGGCATAGCTCCATCCCTTACACTTTAAGATCTGTATGCTGACAAAGCTTTTTTCACTATTAAGCAATGCCCAAAAATAGTAAAAAAAGATGGTACTTCCAAACTCTCTGTTAGAAACAAACAGCAAAACAGGAGCATTCTGGCAGTTTTCACTTTTCACTGCAGCACTGGCATGACTGCAAAAACCTGACTGAGCCTCCTTAGAGATTTAATACAAGTAAACTTGAAATTAAACCAGATTTCAGACAAGCTCACCCATCTCACTGCGAGGGAAGGCATACAGTTAAATACACGCACACAACCTCTCCAGCTTATTTTCATTTCCATTTTCCTTTCTAGAGATATCGAGACTGTGTTGATTTTATTGCATGAGTGTGTAAGGCTAGATCCAAAGATTAATTCAGTGGAGAAGTTCTCCTTCACTTTAAATGGGTCCTCTGCAGCAAGTGCAGCACTGTTTATGTCACATTCTGCCAGCGTTCGTGGCAATACACCGGTGTCCTGAGCAGTCCCACATCCCATCCTATGGCCATACTTTGATCCGTGCCCCAGCACAACACGGAAGTCTCCCCAAGTCTATTCCCTGCTGAAAACCCAGGAGCAGGTGAAGCCTTCACCATCAAGAGTTGAAAGGCTGCGATGAAACATTGATATAGGGCCTCAGAAATACAGCTGTCCTGTAAAGAAGAGGAAAAAACCTCCTTTCATCACTTTAATAGAAACTGAAGCAACTTTTATTTCTAATAAAACTGTTCTTGTGCATTACAAATATAGTCCATCATTCCACCAAATGTCATCAATTATCCATCCCTATTGCCCATTTTTTCCTTCTTCATTTAATGCCCCCCAGACATTGTCATTTCTCTTTTATTTATTTGAGAGGATTATTTCTGGATTTTATGAGACAGTTTTATAAGGCATGACCAGAATTATGGAACTGTTCTCAAAACTGTTACATTATCTATCTCTGATGTGCTGTAATTAGATGACAACAAATGAAGCCTTTTATGTGTGTTAGCTAGCTTGTGAAGGAAAAAACAATGCTTATTTATAAAGGTTTTTTATAGCTTTTTCCTAAAGCAAAAGTAATACATAGCTTGAAACTCTTTGATTTATTTCAGAAGGCTTCAACCAACATAAAAATTCTCAAAACAATGGGCATATTTCCATTTCACAGACTATGTCATTGTGTAGTTCCAGTAACTCATTTGCCACGTATTTAAATCTACGCAGTAGATTACAAAAGGTAGATCAACCCTTGCCTAGCTCAGATCTGTGTGACTAAGTCTTGCAAACAGTGCACTACCAGCTCAGGATCTAACCTTCATCTGGGGAAATACATATTTAAAAATCTGGTGGTATACATTTTATGGACCTGAAAACATAGGTTACCTTTAAAAATAAAAAACGACCTACAATGACTGGTTTTCTTTTTGACTTTGGAAAAAAAGAAGTGAGAAATGGTAGAAGACATCTGTTTACAGTAAGACAAAAGGATATATACAGACTTAGAGCAAAAATGAATAAAAAAATACAAATAAAAGGTTTTTTCTGATTAAATCTTTCTGGCTTGGGAGAATTCTCCCTGGAAAAAAAAAAAATTCTTAATTCTTAATCAGTAGTGACTTTTGTCAGTAGTGACATTTGCCTGGGAAGTTAAGCATGAGTGCATTGGTCCCAGGCATGAAGAAATGGTCGGGGTGTTGTGCCCAGGCTGTGCAGCTCCTGGAAAAGGGGTAACAGGGGGAAACTTGACCAAAGATTGGCTGTGCTTTCGACAGTTGTCATAATACAGCCTTGAAGTTCCTTCATTTTCTTTTCCCATGGAAAGACAACTCCAGAGTAATGAGAAAAGCTTAAGAAAAGTGCAGAAGCTGAGGCTTCAGAGGAATAATACTGATTCTGGGGAATAATACTGACACCCCCACCACTCCCCAAATAAAACAAATGCTGCTTGAATGTAGTATGGAACTGCCTGAGTCAGAGCCTTTGTATTTCTCAGTTTGAAGCATGCTATTATTAGTGCTTCTTCTGTTCCAGATAAGAAAATGAAACCTACTGTCTCTACATATTTAAGGAAGTGAGATTTTGTTTTTGATTTTTCTCCAGATAGTCTCATGGAAGAATGAGAAGCAGGAGAAGGGGCAGTGCTTTTTTTGGTTATGAATCCAGGTTTTAATAGCTTAGTGCCTCATATATTAATAAAAAGATAAATTATTTCACATACTTTCAACTTTGTGAGCCTAATTATCTTTTCCCTTTAAGGGCACTTATACTCCAAAGCTTGTGCCAGTTACTCCAGTAACTGCATATATTTATTTTCAAGATATCTTTGCCTTTTTTTGTGCTCTTCATGACACATGAAAACCAATTTGCTTCTTTTCTCCTAGATGTTAACAACATCCTTCCCATCTGCCTCTATAACTGGTGATAAAAAATAGTTAGACCAGCACTCCAGCATTTTATACAGAAATTTTAACTGAGAGTGAATTTGTTGCTTCTGAAAATGGGATGAACAATAGCTGTGACTGTAGCTGAATGACATCTCTGGCAGTGCTGTGCTTTCCTTGTACAGCTCATCCTGTCAGGTGTCTTCCATGTGAATGGTCATTTGAATTCTGTAGGTAGGTATTGAACTTCTGTTATTTCCTTTCATTTTCTTCCATTGGTTTTCCCTCTGTCTAACTGGAGGTCTAACAGATAACATGCACCAAACATTGATATTCTCCACAGCATAGTAGTTTCAGGAGTCCTCCTGGAGATTCGGAAGCACTTGCTGGCAATTCAAACAGGCTGGAAAAGTTAGTCCCCTGGGCTCGTTCTGGTGGTTGATGTACGTATATGCCCCCAAATTAGACTTTTTTCATCATTGTAACACGACAAATTACTAAAATCAGAACTTTTAAAATTACATCTAGACTTCTGGAAACCTTAATTCAGTGAAGAAGCTAAAGGTAGATGAGAAGTTCTGTCTACTGAACTACTACCATTTACTGAACTAACTGGAGCAGCAGAAATGTAGGCTCCTGAAAATCACTCTTTGCTGATTTTCTTCAAAGGCAAGGAGAAAATATGCACAAACAGCAGTCCTTAAAGTAATTAAAGCTTAGCTTTTATCTGCTTTTCTCACTTCATCTCACCACTTCAGCAGGCGGTGCCCACTTCCTGGTGAAATTCTGGCAGTCACTGTTTGGATACAATCTTGAATCACTAAAATACTTTCAAAGTTGTCTTGTACACATCAACTTCTTTATGAACCACACAAATGAGAACTGAGGTTTTGGGCAACGGAGAGAATAAACCTGAAAAATTCACCTTCACCTTAATTGAAATTAATTTGGGGTTATACCACTAGAAATAAGTGCTTTCTGCATTCTTCTGCATCAATTTCATGGACTATTTCATTGCCATGTGAATAAGCTCTGCATGTGTAACTATGCATTATATGAGAAATAAAAAAGTACCTTCTTTTTCTATTAGGATCTATCTTTTTAGACTATACTGATGTTTGTATGTCTTGGCCAAATGACAGCCCCATTACGCAAAACATTATCCAACCATGTTTAAAGAAGTTCTTGAGCTTCAGAGATTAAATTTAAGAACACTTTTATACTTGCATAGAGATTAATGAGAAAAAATCCAGTGGAAGTTGGAGCCCTTTTCTTCATTGAACTAAACATATAGAAATGCAAATATTCAGTTACTGAATACTAGTGAATAAAGACAAAGAAGTAAAATCTTATCTGTGGGGTTTTTCTGTGCTGACATAGTTGATTTCTCAATCTTTAAAGATCTAGTGTGAGCTTCTGTTTTCTCATTAAATGATTGCCTGAACAATTTTATATTTAAGTGTTCCTTGTGCAAATCTCTGTTGAAGATATTTCACCAAAGTCAGAGCTACTTCCTTCTATCAAAGTACAGCGATGCCCCACAAGTTTGGCAGCATCAAGGAATGGTTTGGAAGGTGCAAAAAGACTTTATCTTTCCATTGCCTTTCTACTCTGCTGCCCATGACCACTGATACTTTCAGAAGACATCATCAGATGTGTTGTGTCTCACAGGTTTGCCGGTCAGGAAACCTAGATTGGCTGAATGAAATAATTTTGTGGGGCTGTCAACACTGACTAAGGCATTTGGGAGGAGAGTGCAAGTTTACTGAAAACTAATCACTTTCCTCTCTCAAATTTCCACATTGTTTGAGGAAAATATACTTTTAGGATCAGAAATATATGTTTTGAGATTAAGGATTTCTTAGGATTTTCTCAGAGACTGCCATTCCTGTGCTTTTTATTGGGACAAGAATCAACAACTCGTGAGTACTCACAAGGGAATCCTCTAAAAGAAAGACTTTGATACTGTTTAACCATTTAAAGGTTTTTGCCCACTTTTCACTATGAGATCTACATCTTCAAGGGTAAACTACCCTCTATTTCCTGACCAGATCTGGTAGTGAGCTGAAAATCAAAGAGGGATTTCAGGTCAGTCCTACTACCTGGTGGGAAGTAGGGAGTAACCCAAAACTCGCTATGTTTCAGAAGAAGACTCTGACTGACACTGTTTTGCAAATAAGTACATTTTGGTTTACATTTGTACATTTCCAAGAATGAAATTAAAACTGCTTTTTGTTATAGTCAGATGTTTTACATTTGTTATATTTCCGACTACATTTAGAAGCTGGCTGATTTATGTCTTTTCTTCTGTTATTGTTACCTTCTCCAAAAGCTTATACTGCCCCTGGGAACAAAGCAAAAAGTTTTCGTGTTTTGCAGATGTGAATAGTGCCAATAAATAAACCTGCTTTTTCTGTTTGGCTTTAAACTCATGCATAGCAATGATATTCAGGATGAGCAGCTTGTAAAAGCTAAGATTAAAATAAACAGCAGCAAAGAGGAATTTCAAGAAAACAAATGGAATTTAGAGAGTAAAACCATACTGCTAAAAACTTCAATATGACAAAAGATAAAATGAACAGCATTTAAAGAGCTTTCTCTGTGAAACCTCTGAAGGATAGGCATTTAACGGCAATGCCACCGTCATTGTGCAGATTGACAAAACTGATAGTTCACCATCTGGTGACCACAAATTAATGGGAAACGAAACTTGTGTGTTCCAGAGCTAATGTTTGCAACACACTGACACAGAGCTTCATCTGGTCCCTTGCTGTTGCTAGCAGAGTGTGCACTACTTGTCTGGAACAGACTTGCATTGAATAATAAAACAGGCAGCTTTGCACAGGCAAGAGGCTCATGTAAACACAGTTTCTATGCCACTGGGGAGAAATAGATAGTAGCAATGCAGCATGACTTCCCGCCAACAGCTGCATTGGACATGATGACCTGCAGGTTTTTTCATGGAGCACTGATACTCTGTAACTGGGTAGATTCCTAATAATTCTTGCTGCTTGGAAGCAACTGAGTAAAGAAAATCATCTTCTATTCCTGCATCGTCTGACTCACAGTACCAGATCTAGTTTTATTCAGCATCTATACATCTTTGTCTCTGCATTTTTAGCACATTTATTATAGAAGAAGTTTGGCCGATAGTGAAATAAGGGTCTGATCCAAATCCCACTATAGTATTTATGCTGATTTCTGTCAGCTTTGGGTCAATATTTTCACAAGGGCTTTAAATCACTTCAGTAGTATTGAACGGGGAAGAATTTGTGGTGAGCGGTAAATAACCTTTTTATTAAAGGATTCTTAAAAATAATAATAAAAGGAAAAAACAGGGCATGTTTTCAAGCACAATATTCATATTATCTTTATCGTAGAGTCACCAGTGGTCCTTTAGACTTGCGAACTGATCCAGCCAGATTTTCAAACAGTGGCTAACATGTTACTGGTGTACTGATGTCACAAAATTGCAATGGAATGCAATGGTTTCAAATGTCTGACAGTAAGAAAACTTTAAGTTATTGCAATAAAGTGTCACAAATGTTAGAATATTTGATTAGCCCCTGTGATCTAGGGCCTCTACAACCCAGGATTTTCTAACTCAAAAAAGGATCCAGATGATAAAGTTTTTGATAGCTACAATTTAGCAAATATGCCTCTTGGGGGTAGGTGAGGGACGAAAAAAGAAATATCTGTAATATCAGTGCTTGGACAGAGAGGCAAGGAAACAAGTATGCAGATAAAAGGACATTTCAGTGGGCATCTAACCTGTTTTTCGCTATTCAGTAACTGTGAATACTTGAGCAATCATGAGGTATCTAGGAAGCATTACTGATACATCAGTACAGGAGAAACAGACATTTAGTAACTGAGCAATATCTCATTAACAAAGCTGTAGCAAAGAAGAAGCCATGACATTGCTAACAGGCCAAACTAGAAAGTTAAATTTAAAAATTGCAGAGTAATTTTAGGAGAAAACAATGGCTTTGACACTTTCTGGAAGCTCCAGAATCACTGAAGAGCTTCAAAGGTAGAGTTGTTTTTTTCCTTCTCTGGCAATCCAGGTGACATGTGAAAAATTAAGGAACAGATTTTCCTCTGAAATACAGATTTTGACAGTGAAATGATAAATGGGTTGACATGGCCTCCCCTATTCATATCCCTAGATGTACCCTCACTCCACAGGAGTGTGGCAAGCATTTCTATATACATTGCTCAGAGTAAGACTGAGAAGTGAAATGAAATGAAAGGAAATAGGTAAAGCTTCATTTCTACAGCACACTGAAAGTACAATCTCATCTTATTCTGGAAGAATGGATGAAGCACCATTATTTTCTACAATCTGCACAAAATTCATTACTCTTTTTTTCTGTTTTTTTGTTAGTGGAAAAAGAAAAGCAAAGTTTTTACACACTTCTGTTTGATTCTGTGTTACTAGACAAGCAGCAAAAGGTCAGTTATCCATATGATTTTTGTGATTTTGCTGAATCCTGTGGCATACTGGAGAAATACAGGGAACTCTAAATTAGAAAATAAAGGAGAAAATATCTCTTACTGAAGGAAACTTCAGATGTAAGACATGAAAATAAATCTGGATGTAGATGGACAGAGAGTAGAAGGAATCAATGATGTAAAACTGGTCACTACAACAGTCAGCGTTATGATCATAGAACCCTTAAAAGCAAGCGCAGGGTCCTGTACCTGGGGAGGGACAACCCCATGCACCAGTACAGGCTTGGGGCTGACCTGTTGGAGAGCAGCTCTGCGGAGAGGGACCTGGGAGTGCTGGGGAACAACAAGTTAACCATGAACCAGCAGTGTGCCCTGATTGCCAAGAAGGCAAATGGTGTCCCGGGGTGCATTAAGAAGAGTGTGGCCAGCAGGTCGAGGGAGGTTCTCCTCCCCCTCTACTCTGCCCTAGTGAGGCCCCATCTGGAGTACTCTGTCCAGTTCTGGCTCCCCAGTTCAAGAAAGATGAGAAGCTACTGGAGAGAGTCTAGCGGAGGGCTACGAGGATGATGAGGGGACTGGAGCATCTCTCCTGTGAGGAAAGGCTGAGAGGACTGGGTTTCTTCAGCCTGGAGAAGAGAAGGCTGAGAGGGGACCTTAGAAATGCCTATAAATATCTGCAGGGTGAGTGCCAGGAGGATGGGGCCAGACACATTTCAGTGGTGCCCAGCGACAGGACAAGGGGCAATGGGCACAAACTGAAGCAGAGGATGTTCCATCTGAACATGAGGAAGAACTTCTTCACTCTGAGGGTGACGGAGCACTGGAACAGGATGCCAAGAGAGCTTGTGGATCTTCTCTGGAGATATTCAAGACCCGCCTGGATGCGGTCCTGTGCAGCCTGCTCTAGATGACCCTGCTTTGGCAGGAGGCTTGAACTAGATGATCCCCAGAGGTCCCTTCCAACCCCGACCATTCTGTGATTCTCTGAACCCCCTGTCTGGCTGAGGTGTGTGGTAAAGAGATGTAAAAAAAAATGTGAAGTTAACCAACAAGATAACATTGCTTTTATTAATCGGAAGCCCAGCTCTGTTGAGACAGGAAGAAGAGCCAAAGTAAATAAGCCTTTGGGAATTAAATAGGGTCATTGAGGGTGACCTAGCTAATTTAGGTTAGAGTTAACAGCTTGTGGGTAAATGGAAGAGGATGGGTAAGCTTGATAAATAGCATTAGAAACAAACCTCAAATGCCAGGAAATGGGAGGCAGTGAGGTGATGTAGTGGAGTGAGGGAGAAAGAAGCCTCTGCTGGGGTTTAGAGCAATATCAACAACAGAGAAAAAGATACAGTGGAAATGAGGCTGTGAGCGGTTGAGAACTGGGGTAAGAATTTCTTGTATACATAGAAGAAAGCACCTTCAAAGATGATCAGAAAGATTTAGGTATGAAGTTTCCCTGTGTTAATGTCAACTCCTAGTTCAACAGATTGATATATCAGTGTAATAATTACTTTTATTTAGTGGTTGACAAAGAAAATACTGTGATGAATCAGTGAAAAGACTAAGAACTCTGCTACAACCCTTTTGGGTTTGAAGCACCAGTCAAGATCTCCTTCAAAAACAGGAAACATAGAAAGGATTTGATTAATCTGACTGCATTGACATCTAGAATATAGGTATCCAGACTGCAGAGTTCAGGAACCTACCTTATTGCCCTGAGCGACTTGGTAAAATGATGATATAATCATCATAAAAGGGTAGAGAAAGAATGAATGAAGATACTCTGAAAGATATGAGAAGCAATTATAGAAGTTACAGGAGGATGGGAAAAGAAAAAGTCATGAATCTGAGGGAGGGGAAACTTGAAAAAAAAGCAGCTCTGGAGCAGATGGGTAACAAGCCAAGAGAGAGGCGAGAATATGCATGTTCTGATTTTTGGTCAGGGAGACACGAATGATGGTGGTGAGAGTGGTGTAAGAAGTGAGCATGGAAGAAAAAAAACAGAGTTGAGAGAAGCCAAAATGGAATTGTGGGAGAAGAATTCCAGGGGGTAGCTGCAGACAATGAAAAGGGGATACAATAGTAGTTGGACATGAAACTGGATACTATGTTTGTTTTTTTTTTAAATACTTTTAAACAAAAAATCATTTAATAAAGGAGAAAAATCTTGCACTATTGAAGAGAAAACAAGTACAGCTGCAGCTTACACTCAAAGCTTGGGTCATAGATTAAACAGAAAAAGACTAGTAGGAAAAACAAGAATGACTGATTTGCTTTTTGGATGAAGAGAGAAGAAGGAAGGAAAAGTTTTGATGGAGGGAGTTTAGAAAGTGAGAGGTGAAAAATTAAACACTTGTTTCGTAGAAAAGTGCAAAAGCAGGTGAAAGGAGGGGTTGAGGTCCACAGGTAAAACCTATGTGAAATCAATTAAACATGAAAACTAAAAAAATTCTCTACATTTTCTCATTCTTCGGGATTTTTTTACTTGGAATAGGTTCCTCAGTTCTGTAACTATGCTGGTTGTACTGAATGAAATTTCCTGTATCGTAAGTGACAAATTCACTGATGTGAAGGAGACTTTATATCAAGCACTTGATAGCTACTGGAGACTTCATCAGCTATGAAAAGACATAACCACCCATTGTATGTGGTGCAGGAAATAGGCTGGGAAGGGTATTATCTTGAAGATATCAGGTCAGAAATAATATGTATACATCTTAAGGGACAGTCACATAACATATGCTCTGCAGGGAATAAGGGAAGAGGGAAAAGAAGCCAAAAGTGAGTAGTCATTTTTAAAACAACTTGTTCTTCTGCAGCACCTACCATTTAATCTCATTTGCAGATATTAAACCCTGAGATGTAACAGCATTTCTCCAAAACAGACAAATGCAATTCTCAAGCTGTAGATATACAGCCACTCCAATCCAGCACAAGCTGGTGCTCTGCACGGAGTTTTTGTGCTATAGCAGCATTCACGTGGTTGCACAAAGAAACAGATTAGAGATTTTAGCAGCTGGAAACAGGTTAACTTTGTATGTTTCTTTCAGCTGAATCAATTCCTCTGTCTGGCTGCAGAAACACCTGTGCTAGTAAAGGGGAGGTGAGGAAGCGGCCATGGATAGCTTTCTCCTGTCAGTCCACTAACATGTCAAAATGATGTCCAAACTTGCGGCAAACATGGGATTTGAGTTTATATTTCTTGAATTTATCTAGTTGCAAGTGAGCTGTAACTTGTGGGGATGGAAGATAGTGGAAGGTTTGGGAGTCAGTTTTCTCTTGAGTACTACAAAAGCCCTTAAATGCTCGTCTGCTTTTTCCTTGGTTGGTGAGAAAAACTTCGCTTTATTCTTGTTTTGCATCAGGTTCTTTTTCAAATCTTTTTAATCTTGTTTCATTTTACTACCCTCTTTAGCATTTGTTTTTCCCTTCAGATTTTTGCTCCCTTTTACTGGTTTAAGCTGCAAATGCAATTGCAAAAGACCAAATTAATAAAAAGTTATAAAGTGAGAACCTATAGGTCTGTTTATTTTGGTTTCAGTCATATTTTAACGAAGAATGAAGCAATAAATATGTCCAGGCTGGAAAGAAAAAAACACCTTCACTGAATTTACACAAATAGGGTCAAATACTGGTACAAAGAATAATTCTGGAAACTGGATTGTGTTTTTTTTCCTTTTCTTCACTCTGAATAATTGTTATTCTGGAATATTTTTGTGTTCATCACTATTATGTTCCAAGAAAATTGGAGCCAAGAGGAGAAACACTGAACTAGTATGAGCTGTTTAGGTCTTTTCCCTCTAACTTCTCCAGGGAGCACGTAATAGTTGTTCTGTAAGTGTGGGGGACATGAACAATAGTGAGTAAAGATAATCAGAATTTCAAAATTACTGTATAAGAGACATTATTTTTTAGTAAATTAACAGCAGGGATTTGTTGCTTAAATGTGATTTCAAGTGGAGCAGATGTATGAAGAGGAGGATTTTGTGTGAATTTCATGTTGCTTTTTTAGTGCATTCAAATCCAAAAAAATCCCAACCTTAATGGAATTAAAGCTGTTTTAAAATGGGAAAGAGGAAAACATCTGTCTGCAGCATACCAAAATTATTGTTATTTTTTCCTTTCACATAGTAAGTAAGGCTAGGAGGACCACAAGAAGTTGCCGTCTTTGTCCCTTCTCATCAGGCAGGAACAGCTACTGAAGCCATTCCCGGCATTGCGTAACCTGCTTTCAAAATCCTAACGTCGCTAGCTGGATTAATTCACTGCCGTGCTGCAAACTGTTGGATGACCCAGGCTCTGAATCCCAAATCATGCTTTGTCAATAAACTACTGTAGCACTATTGACAAAAGCTTAAATGGATGACTGCATGATCCTGCTTATAAAAGCTTGTAGAGCCAAAGGCATTAAATGCTGATGAACTGAAGATTGAGTTCACAGAAGGCCAACAGTTAAACACAGCATTCAGAGGCGGAATGGTCTGTTAGGATGTATCTATCCACATCCCTGACAACACAGTATTTTTATCTTACTTAGTCACAATTTGCTGCAGAATTCGAAAATCTTCAAATATTAGACTGTTTCCTCACATTCCTTTTAATATGTTGTTTAGATAAGCAGGATGTTTTTCCTTGTCAGTCACTCCTTTGTATACCGTATTTGTTTTTTCCTTTCACCTATTCCTTCCTATATTTTCTACATTTTGTCAATATCATTCAATGAAACATTTCAGATGCTTCACAGGTAATGATAAATATGGTTATATCTTTTACTCTTGGCAGTGTAGTACGATCCAATATATATATAACACATACTGCCTGTTCCAGAGAAAATTGTTTTGTCATTTCCATTTTTGTACTTGGCAGGTTCATTCATGTTGTCAAGCTAGGAGAACATTTAGATAGAGGTCTAGACACAGTAATAATCCAGGAATGTTTAAAGGATGTTGGTGACAAGGAAATAAATGAATTAGTGCTATCATTATTTTTGGGTTCTGTATAATCAGATTTAAAAATCTGCTGAGAAGAAGATCTCAAAACACTAGTTCCCACACATACATAGTATAGGAATCTGTTCATGTCCTGAAGAGCTTCTCTGGTATTGTTAATGGATTTACTGTATTAATTGTTAGATCTAATCATCTAGAGTGATGCTCTTTACTTGTCTTTCCCAGGACCTCAAGAGAGGTTCTGAACTCACAAGTCTGGGCCCTGCAAATTTATAATCTTTAGGGTCCAATTAGTTAAGTTGACTAAATCTCCTTTGAATAAATCTCCTTTGAATAGGCACCTAATGCACAGAGAGGCACCTGCATTCAGGTTCATTAATCTTCAGTCTTCAATATAGCTATCTTGAACATCAAGGGGAGTCATACCCTGAATTGCCAGTTGTTTCTCTGCTTAAAAAAACATGTTTTAACACTTTAAGCTAAGTTACAGAGGCAGTCTCTTTCTGGTCTTTTTTATACACTACTATGAAGTTCCCAGCCATGAACAGGAGAGGTGCACTGTTCGATTTTAAAGGTATCTTGGAAGTTAGAGGCTGTAGCTGCTTACTGGAAGTTCACCTGTACCTGAATACACTGAGAAATTCCCTTGCCCTTCTTTCTTCTAGATGGGATCCTGGGCTGACTCACAACTATCAAGTGTTGATGCTGTCAACTATAAAGGTGATTGTAGTGCTTCAAGATCAATCAAAAGTAGAAACTCACATTAATATGTGTTCTTAGTGGAACTGCAATGCCTTCTTTCAGCACTGCTTTCTACCTTCAAGAATCATTTACATCTATGCCAACCAGTACTGGGGTATTTTGCTCCAACTCTGGATTCAACTATCACAGAATTTCTGTGATAAGCCCAAAAGGTTAAATTCACGGGAGAATTAGCTCCTTCTTTTTTTTTTTTTCTCGTCAATTGTGGGCCAAAATATGCCTCTGTGAAATAAATTTTTAATAAGTCTACATAAGAGGATAAAGCTTTGCTAAATATTCAGCCTTCCGTATTTACATATAGGAGCAAGGGCAAAAGGATCTGCAGATATATAAAGGTCTCAGCAACTTTGGCACCTTTTCTTAAAAGGAAATTTCAGAGGGTGGCAGAAAGAAACAATACACTGACTTCTCCATTTGCACCTTTCTCCCTGTGGATTTCGATCCCCAGGGCTGAGGTTTAGTGGGAAAAGGAGAAATAACACAGCTAACGCTTCATAATGTTTTGTTGGATAGCTGGCCTTGTGGTAGATTTTACCCAGGTGAAAGATGGATCAGTTTCTTTTCTGTGGACCTTGCCTGTTTTCAGTGGAAGCTGCAAGCATTCAGCTCCTCACAATATTTCTTCATATTTGCCTCTGACACTTGTACATTTACTGATGAAATTCAGACTGGTATTTCTGGTGAATCACCTAGAAATTATTTCTCATTTACTAGAGAGATGAAGTGCCTAATTTTGTGAGATACACCAAGCTGGCAGAATGTGGGGGACTTTTTGACCCAGTGTGTATTGCCTGAAAGTCTTAAGCTTTTGACAGACATCTTGCTTTTTGTACATTCAACTAGGAGGAGTTTGCTGAAAGCACAGCTGGAGAGATAATCTTTTATAGCTGTTTACTTCTAGAGTAGGAGATTAAAACAGCCCCACAACTGCATAAATATGAGTATTAATCTGTCTCCTGTTCTGCAAGAAAGGTCTTGTTCCACAGGAGGATTTTTACTGAATAAGATTAAATTCCATCAGAAATGAAGTCTTACAGCTTACAGTGCATGTTGCAATTTCAAGAGTGTACCTCATCACTGCAAATCTCAAGGTCCATTTCCAAAATTATTTCAACTGATTGGAGTTATGCAATGACTCCTCTTACATTTACAGTTTGTGTCATCTTTTAAATTTCCTGAGGTCTTTAGGGTGCTCAAAGAGTGAGTAGGCAATTTTCTGCGTGTATATTTTCAGTCCTGTATTACTCCATTCTGACCACGTTCAAAGCTGCTTCCATAGCAACACCTAAAAATATTATTCATTTCTAAAAATAAGGAAGTCCTTTAGTTGCTTAACACGTGTAATTCTCTGTTTGTGACACACAATGTAGTCACCTCTGTTATAAGAGCTAAGCTTTGGAAATGTGGTCTTTAGTTTTAAAAAGATTCAAGTAACTTCCCAGGTAGTTTCACCGACAAACCTGTCCTTGAGCAATGACAAGAATCTTTTATTTTTGGCAAAATATTCTCCCTCTAGTAACATGAGAAACCCTGGAAAACTTTGCAAAGATGAGTTCATGTAAATTGAGATGAATTGTCTTCCTATTGAAGTTAGTGATCGGTCTCCACACCCAAAACCAAATGGAGCAGGAAGAGGTGGGGCATGAAACACATGTAAATAACAGTCCACTTGTTTGCGGTGGAAGGTTTATATGGACCAGACCAATTGGATTAAAAGTTTTAACTGTTTTACGAAACCCACAGAGGACTAGAAGACCTATGGGTTGGAAGCAGAGAGAAGCATAGTCCATGCAAGTATCAGTTATAGGATCTCAACTCAGGGATTCCTGTCAATTTTCTGCATTCTAATTATTAACTACATTGTTTTTTCTTTAGCAAATTTAATTTGGAGTTGACATGCAGTCCTACAACAGGTCACTGGGAGAAGACCATTGCTTTTTAACTTATGTTCTCACTTCAAAACTTCGATGCCCTTGGAGTGGGAGGTAGGACCAAGTGACTTCCAGAGGGACATTTCAATCTAAACTATTCCTTTTTTCAGAATTTATCACACGTCCAAAGCCCAGAGGTGAATGGCATTGTGGAAATAAGCGTCATAGTTTGGAGGTTTTCAGGAAGGAGCTCCTGAAATGGAATCCAGTAGAGTCCTGTTTTGCTTAAACCTGATGGATCCTCCAAAGGTTTTGGAAGGGAAAAGAATATGGGCATGCTCTGGGGAATACAATCATAGCTCAGAAGGACCAGCCTTTGAATGCATGCAAGTTAGCTGAAAACAGTCATGTTATAAATGTTCTTCAGATCTGCAGTCCAGAGATATCTAACTCACCTTTTTCTGAAGAGATATTACAGCTGGTCTTGCACACCTCTGTGGAGCTATCTGTAGATTTGTTCTATTCTGCTCACAAAGCATTTTGGTTTAATGGTCTTGATTTGGGAGGGTGGTGGTGGATCTGGTGATCTCTTAAAATTCCTAATTCTCTTAAGCAGAAAATTTCTTAAAGGGTACTAAGCACATTAATGACAACCAAATATTTCACAGCTGCCTTCTCTCCTGACTGTTAGGACAATTCACTCATTTAGAAGGACAAGCTGTTAGAATGAATATAAAAATATAATGTAAGGTGAAGAAATGCTTCCTGAAAGAAAGATCTGCTATACTACTGAACAGTCTTTAACAGGAAATTTATGAGTCTAACAGTTTTGAGAAGCTGAAGCCTAGCTGAAGCCTCCTAACCTTGGAAAATTGCTCTTGGAACTTGTGATGTTGACACCATGCCTTGGCAATATTTCCTGTAGAGATCTGCATTTTATGCTGTGGCAGACTAATAGGAATGCTTTTTCTGAACATGAGATGCTGATGTATAGTGGCACTTAGTGACCAAGAAATGTGTGACTTTGGAATAAAGTGGACTTAGGACAGGAACAATGTGTTTGATTATTCCCTCTCTTCAATCAAAGGAAGAAGTTTTTAAGGCAACTCAGATTTGAAACACAGATGGATCCATTTTCTGTTAGGAATTTTAGAAAGGTAAAAAAATTCATGTTATCATTGAAACTGTGAAGCAGTGTGAGACATTTTGTCTCCCATGGTAGTGCATGTTGAAATGTAGCACTCAGGTTCCCCGAAATTCACTCTAAATCGATCACTATAGTATTACTAAATTCCTCTTAAGAGTCCTCTCTACCTTTTCACATGTACTAAAATACCCTGTTTCTCTTGTCCCTCGTCTCTAGAGCAACACTCTTCCATGCCTTCTGCCTTCCCAAGCTCCCTTGCTCGGTTCATCAATGTTCAATGACATCATTGTCTCTCAAACGTCACCTACCAACATATTTGAGCAGAAGGGTGAGAGAGGACAGTGCAAATTGGCCAGCTGGCCAGGGACCCACAGAGTTTGTCTCAACTCTTCACCACTGACATGAAAGAAATGACACTGAGACTATCTGCAATTCTGGCACGGCGTGCATGATGATCTTTTTCATGTCAGCATGTAATGTCTTTGAGATTCTGGTACTTTGCTGAATTTGTCTGAAATTGGCCATTATTAGGTGAAAATGAATTAAAATATGCACAGATGAACAACGTGATTGCATATCCCATATTTCGTCATAAAACTAAGCCATCCCCTGCCCTCACACAAATACGCACACAGAGATTTCTTTTTCAGTAAGATTTCTCCTTCACACAGCTGTCTAGTAATAAGTAGGTTAATGGTAAGTTGTGATTACCTTTTCAAGCTGGTTTTAAAAACGTTTGTCTTCCTCTTCTGGGCTCAAATATCCCATTAATTTTGTAATCTTACTCTCTCTACTCTTTTCTCCCAGTGCCTTCTCCAGCTTCCCTTTATTTCACCATCTGTTACATCTTAAAATGTCTTTATGGTAAGGGCAGTTATTCTTTACATCTCTATACAGCATCTGTCACAGATGGTCTCCGAAGTGGAAAATGCCTCAGGCTGCTATCTCAGTATTACAAGAAGATCCTGAGTATGATTTCTAATAGTACAAAATTTCTTTAAGTACATATCAGAACCCTGACCTCTCAGAATTTGTCAGGGGTGGTTCATGCAGCAGTTAATATAAAGGCAGTGTGATGGTTGTTTTTCTTTCAATCTTCCTTTTTTTTTTTTCTTTTTTTTCCCACCAGAGCCAAGTAAACCTATCCTGGCACCTCTGAGTGTAAAGCAGTTTTACTTTACAGCACGGAGCACAGTGCTACTGTGCTCAATAGGTGCTCTCTTACATTGATCACGAGCCAGGCTAGGAAGCAGGGAGTAAACATTTCCATGATGCCTGGAGACATGATGTTCAGAAAGCTTTGTTTGGCCTGTTTTTTATAGATTTGTGGAACAGTCAGTCCTACTGCAGTGCTGTTGTCAGTTATTGATATTACCATTTAATACACTTCACTAATGAGTGGAACTGCAACCTTAATCACCACTAGACAAACAAGCGACCGAAAATGTAGAGAGGAAAACAGCTGACTGGAATGTGATTTCTCTTAAATGGGCTCACCATTCATCTCATGGGGTAGCTAATATTCAAAGGTGTATAGCAGTGTGTGAATAAAATTATCATATTAGAAAGGTGAGCCGATGAATCAAAGTTAGGTAGATAAACCTGCAGGGTAATATATACATACTACATGTAGAAGTATTATGCAGATTTTTAAATAGTAGATTTGATAGGTTAACCATTAGCCGTGCTGCATGGAAAGAAAGCAGGGTTATCAGTTTATTAGACTGAGAATTTAAACACATTTGCATTTGCAATGTATTTTTTATGTGCTGTTGCACTCATGTAAAGTGATGTTCAACTGTGTGTGGCTGCATTTCATCACAGGATGCAGCGGTGCTCATTTGTAAGAAGGATTACTCTGTCATGTGTTACCAATGGTGCAGTGGTGAATGGGGCTTGCCAGACAATTTCAGCTGGAACCACTCTTGATAAAGACTGCTTTCAGTGGACAATGGGGATTTTTTTAACCAACCATCCAAGTAGGTGTCAATCAAAGTAATTTATCTAAATAGTTTGTTTCATTCCAGATGTGTATATTTCAACTTTACTCACATCTCCATTTTCTCTATAGAAAATTCTTGTGTGACAAACTGCATAGACCAAGCTATAAATTACAGGAGACTCCTATGAATCATATTCCGTCTTATCATGTGTCTGAAAGCAAATTTTGGCCAATGAAGATTTATGATTCTTTAAGTTCCAGGTTTAGTGAGAACTCCTCTGGTTTTCAAATAACATAGTCTCAAAAAAGATGCCAGTGCATATTTTATGGGAGTTAGAGTGCAGTGGATGAGTTGTTTCACCCATTGGGTGGGACTTCACATCAATTTTCTTAACATGGGGAAGGCTGAATCTTAGTCTATGCAGGGAAATTGAGAGAAATGAAAGCTCAGGGCATCAAGTCCAGACAAATTCTTAACAAATACCTTAAACACGGCCACATATTTCAGTGTATGAAAGTGAAATGCTGGCTAGTTCATGACAGAAGGGATGGTCCTAGGTTGGGTGGCTGATAACACCAGCATGATCTGAGGACCAGTTCTAATTGCTTCCACAGACTCCCTCTACAATCTTTAGAACGCGAATTGACCTAGGAGGAATGACTGACTTTTGGAAGACCCTTGTCTTATCTCCTAAAGTCCATTTGATGCTTCTGGGTAGGGGTCACAACCACGACACTACTGTTTTTCTCAAATGGATCTTTTCCTTTTGCTTTTAATGAAAAACTTTTGAAAAGTCTTGATTTTACCCAGCTGCAAACTGGAAACTCTTTCATAATCCTGAAATGTTTCCTGGGATGTTGACTGTCATTATTTTCCATCATGTAGTCAAGGCTTCTTGGTGATTTATGCGCTTATAAAAGGTGATCAGTTGGATAAACAACAATGATTCTGAAGGAATTGCACCAGTTTTACATGAGAATAATTGTAAATAGGACTTGTTGCCTGTAAGTTTCCAAGTTATTTAATTTTTTCATTCGTAAACATAAACTAAGTAGTTCTCTGTAACCATGTTGTGCTTCGACTAGTGGCCCTCCAAATGAAGGACTCCTCCTCCAAGAGGGATCACAAAGCTCAGAAATACAGTGAAAATCTTGTCAGTCATTTATATTGACTTCAAACCACCAGGCTGGTATTCTGAGCTGCCAGCTCAACAGTAATGGAGGTTTAGAATGACAAACGGGCTCACATCTGCGAAGGATGGAAACTGCTAGGATGCTTACTTCTGATAATAACTTTGCTTTCGTAAATGGTTCACTCTAAAGGTACCTGCCTTTTATTTGGGGTAAATAGCTGGATCTGTATTTGAAAATTTCTTTTGAAATGAAACCAAAAGAGGTGGTGCTAAGGTACAGATATACAAAACTGTTTGGTATTCGTACTACAAATCTGCTACTTTTTCCTTTCCATCTGAAAGACATGACAAATTCATAAGAATCCTGACCAATACATTCAAAAGTAGTATAGACTTTTCAGTCTTTGGCTGTAGAATTTGCACTCACTTATAAAGACCAGATTTTAAAAGGTTGAATGCTTTTAAACACTTGAAAGCATCTCCAGATATGCATAGTACAAGGCAGGTTTCCAAAACCAGTGTCTACTTTTTAAAACCCTGTCCAATAAGAAGACGGTGGGAGTCAAGAAAGCACCTCAAGGTACAGCTTCCTACCATCTCTCGTTTCTCTCTTTTATGTGTTTAACCCTAATCACATGAAAATATTTTATGGAAACATTATTAATGGATCATTGTTCAAATATGACAAAGTGCAAGTATTTGTGAGTGGGCTTTTTCTGGCACATTTAACAAGTCACTACAACAATTCTACAAAACCTTGCAGTAATTTTACAGCATATCATTTCCCAAATCATTCATGTCTGACACTTAAAACACTCTGGTACTGTACAATATCATAATCTGTTTAATGCAGTGCACTGGGAAATATCTTTTATATTTAGCAGCATTACAATGTTCAGTTTGAAAAAAAAAAGAACCTTGCCTTTCCTTCCTGCAAATGAGCTTTTAAAGAAAACAAAAAAGATACTTACAAATTCAGGAAATAAACAGTGATTGTATTTATTGTCATAGTATTACTAATATAATTTTTGACGCTATGATGCATTCTCATTTGCCAGAAAATTTTCATATTTTTGGATAGAGAAAGGTTGATGGAATCATTTTCACTCCAAATGAGAGAAGTGGATTAGTATTTCTTTTGGTTCAGAAGACCTACAGGGTAATGCTCAAAAAAAGATGAAGCTAGAATTTCATTTCTGGAAGTAATCACTTACGTCTTACAGAGAAAATCCTGTCTATGCTTGTAAATCAACTAGCATTGTCATAGAGTTGTTTCTGTCCATAAACAACACTGCTACCAATCAAAAGTTTTCCTCTGCATTGTTAGAACCAATTTACAGATAGCTTTATCAAGACATGGAATGTGTCAGATTGAAACATAGCAGCTGTGAGGACAACCTTATAGTTAAAAATGGGTTGTGCATCCTTCTAATCTTCTCGCTCCTAGAGCACATCATTTTGATGCCTTAATAATTTTATGAATATACCTGCTGGCCTTCTGTGGCTCCAGATTTATCTTTATTAAACAGAGCAGAATCACAGCATAGTTGAGGTTGGAAAACATCTCTGGAGGTCTGTATTCCAACCACATCAATCAAAGCAGAATCAACTAGGTCAGGTTGCCCAGGGTCGCTCCTAACATGGTTTTGCATATCTCTAAGGATGAAAACTCCACAATCTCCCTGGGCAACCTGTTCCAGCATTTGATCACCCTCACAGTACAAAGGGGGTTTCTATACCTACATTGAGTTTTCTGTAATTCAATTTGTGCCCATTGCCTTCTAGCCTGAAGTACATCCTGCCCACTTTAGTTGTTGAACGTTCACATTGTTGAACGTGACAGTTCTCTCAGTCTTACTGTTCTTACTTGCAGTTCATCTGCCTTGCTGCTGAAGGCACGCTTGCCTGCAAGCAGAATTGAAGCATACCTTTCCAGTTCGTTCACCGCCTTTCAGAAGAGAGAATTTTTCATCCATGCCAGAGGGTAGCACTGCATTTATCAGACTGTGTTCACTATCTGCTCACTAGTGAGTCTCCGATGCTGCCACCCACATTCCTGCTCACAGTCACTAAATCTTCCCCTCAAAGAAAAAGAAGGCATCCTGTTTGCAATTTCACCAAAATCTGGGAGCAATTTATGTTCATGCACTGAGGGAAAAATAACATATTATCCCTATTTTCATGGAGATGACAATTTTCTGGGATTTTTCCATTCTTTTGTTGTTGTTTGTTTCCCACAAAACAGCTGAAAAAGATCACAGCAAGCACAGACTGGAGTGTTTATATTGACCAGTTGGCCAAGCCTTATTACAGCAAAAGAGATGAAATGATAATTTCAAAGCCAAGTTTTCCATGGGTCTGAAACAGGAAACAACAATTGAAGGAAAGAATCAAGGACTCTGAAGCATGAGAAAAAAGGAGAAGACCAGAAAAATGGCTGGGACCTTGGAGCCACAGCTCCTGGGGATAATGGAGAGGAAGGAGGTAAATGTCTGGGCAAAGACAGTGTCAAAGGGCTGCTGCACTACCTGAGCACTGAGAAGTTCCTCTGAGTAAATATATCCATTTTCATTTCAAAAACACTTGAATTCCTGCTGTCCTTTGCCTAAACCTGCCGGGCAGATTCCTTCTTGGACAATGGTCTATCTCTGGGAAAGAAAACCAATTCAGATGAAAGGATTATTTGGTTAAAATCAGTGCTTGCCTGGTATTCTGGGATATAGCCTTCACCACAACAGCTCCATTGCAGGTTTCTCTCTTTCAACAAAACATGGACTTTTTTTTCCATTCCTTTGCTTTGTCATGTTGACTTGGAGAAGGGGTGGGTGAATGCTCACAGTTCCCTTGAATTTAACCCACTATTAAGTTCACTGAAATGTTTTTAGGTTCATGGTTTTCTGACTTAAACCATTTGAATGTATTCCCACCCTGTTGTAAAATCAAAATCTAAATGAAAGTTATTTATAAAGTCTTGCTTAAACTGCACACAGAAATTCTTGCAAAAAATACTAAAATCTCTGCATGAAACACAACGGAATTATTGACTCACTATCATATATACTTTATGGTAGGTTCTGTAATCACGATCCAGGTTTAGCACATGTTCAATCACCCTGTTCACAAATGGAATCCACTTCATTACAGGAGCATAGTACGTTTCTGGGTAGTTGCAGGCTTTTTGCAGAGGCCATTTTTATACCTTCTCACAATTTTCAACAAGTCTGCCCACATGCACCTCTAGCATCCACCTCCTTCCCATCTGTAAGGCTCTCTCCATTTCTCCCAAGATGTTCATATAAAGTAACAGCAATGGAAAACACTGGAATAAAATACTTCTGAGCAGCCTCCACCGCTGACATCAAAGTCCTCAGTCTGCTCTTCAGCCTTCTGCAGTCTTGAGTTTCTGTAATTGTTTGGCAACTCAGCGTACAGCCAAGCAACGAATGTCATCTCTCCAAAAGCAGTACTGACTAAATGTAGACATTTACATTCCCCAGTCAACCTACACTCTTACAGTTGATGCACATCAAGTCCACAGAGTTAATATTCATGGCATGATTCATTTTCTTCTAAAGTAAACCTGCTGTAACTGCTATGTGCCACAGGAAACAATGTGCTTAACTGAAATGACAAGCAGGAACTTGACATATGGCTGTGAAGGGAGCTTACCTCTAATGCAACAACATGGCTGGTGCACGCTCCTCAAGCAGCAAGCATTATGGTTGACTCCATGAGAGCAAAAGGAACACAAACATTTAAAATGCAGGCCTTTCCAAGAAACCTGCTTTTTCTACTTAATTATTCTTTGTCTTAGTATTTCCTTCACTGGCTGAGATTAGGCTAGGGCAGATGTAAAACATTTCCCTTATGGAACAGCTGCTTTATATTTTCAGGGAATTTCAACCTGCTGGTAGGCTGATTTCTGCCAAGATGTGTTTGTAGGTTGTTGTCATTTCATCAGCTTGCTGGAATGAAATCAGACATAACACACTGATGTGGTATATCTGAGGATGATCTTTCAAACAGGTCCAACTGCAATCTTTCTAATCACTGCTGTGTATTTCTCTGTTTAACATAGGAAAAAAGCCAAAGACAGAAATTTTTGGACTCTAACACTGGCTTTTACAAAGGCTTCCTCTATACTTAAGGTAATCTGATGACCGTTTGCTTTTTTTTCCTTGAGGAACAAAGAAGAATCTGGGGAAGTCTGTTACTGACTTACTCAAAAATCTAAAAAAACCTAACCACAGATAAACAGCATTTGCAAGAACTAGTATTCTTTTCTGCTAAGAACTTATTTACAATACAATGACTTAAGTTTATTGCTATTGATCATCTGGTTTAAATTTATCATTAAAAAAAGCCCTGAGTATGTTTCTCTAAGATCAAAAAATGAACTGAGACCCAGAGTTCTTCCAACAAACTTCAGATGATGTCAGTGACCTGATACGAGCAGCTGATTTGGCAGCCAAGTTGACTCATGAGCTCTCACAACTTTTATTCTGTATTTGTCCATTTTCTATTTATGACTATAAAAGTGCGGTCAAGCTTGCAGGGAAGGGTCTTGTTTTTTTGTGATATCAATTAATATAGCAGTGGATGTTGTCTACCTCGATTTCAATAAGGCTTTTGACAGGGTCTCCCATAACATCCTCCTAGGGAAGCTCAGGAAGTGTGGGATGGATGAGTGGTCAGTGAGGTGGACGGAGAACTGGCTGAATGGCAGAGCTCAGAGGATTGGCTTCAGCAGCACTGAGTCTAGCTGGAGGCCTGTAATTGGTGGTGTCCGCTGGGGTCAGTACTTGGCCCAGTCTTGTTCAACTTCTTCATCAATGACCTGGATGAAGAGTTAGAATGTACCCTCAGCAAGTTTGCTGATGACACAAAACTGGGAGGAGTGGTGGGTACACCAGCAGGCTGTGCTGCCATTCAGCGAGACCTGGACAGGCTGGAGAGTTGGGCACAGGGGAACCTGATGAAGTTCAACAAGGGCAAGGGCAGGGTCCTGTACCTGGGGAGGGACAACCCAATGCACCAGTATAGACTCAGGGCTCACCTGCTGGAGATCGGGTCTTTGGAGAGGAACCTGGGAGTGCTAGGGAACAACAAGTTGACAGTGAGCCAGCAGTGTGCCCTTGTTACCAAGAAGGCAAATGGTGTCCTGGGGTGCATTAGGAGGAGTGTGGCCAGCAGGTCGAGGGAGGTTCTCCTTCCCCTCTACTGTGCCCTAGTGAGGCCCCATCTGGAGTACTGCATCCAGTTCAGGGCTCCCCAGTTCAAGAAAGATGAGGAGCTACTGGAGAGAGTCCAGCGGAGGGCTACAAAGATGATGAGGAGACTGAGGCATCTCTCCTGTGAGGAAAGGCTGAGAGGACTGGGCTTCTTTAGCCTGGAGAAGAGAAGGCTGAGAGGGGACCTTAGAAATGCCTATAAATATCTGCAGGGTGGGGGTCAGGAGGATGGGGCCAAACTCTTTTCAGTGGTGCCCAGCGACAGGACAAGGGGCAACGGGCACAAACTGAAGCAGAGGAAGTTCCATCTGAACATGAGGAAGAACTTCTTCCCTCTGAGGGTGATGGAGCCCTGGAATAGGTTGCCCAGGGAGGTTGTGGAGTCTCCTTCTCTGGAGATATTCAGTCCCTGCCTGGATGTGGTCCTGTGCAGCCTGCTGTAGGTGACCCTGCTTTGGCAGGGGGGTTGGACCAGATGATCCCCAGAGGTCCCTTCCAACCCCTACCATTCTGTGATTCCGTGATAAGAAACAGGTATGCTTTAAGAATTAAATGTGTATTTTGATTTCTCCTGAACCTGTGTGGAGGTGCGAGCAGTAAGAATCTATGAGAAGAAAAGTTTTTGTCAACTATAAATCACAGAAAATTATTCTTACCTGCCTCAGACGACAGAGCCAGGTTAAGCAGCTAATTGCTAGTTTATAGTTAGAGCACTGGACTTGAGCTTGCTAGAGCCATGTAGTCTTGGACGGTGGATCGCATCTCAGAGAAGAGCACTTTGAAACACTCAATTTTAGAACACACATCTTTGTTTCAGCAGCCTGTGGAGGATGTAACCACCGTGGTCCACATCATATTCTCTTTCCCGAACTTTGGGCTGCCAATGAGGATCTGTGCTTCAATTTGAGCCATCTTGGGTTTCTTTCCTTCCCTTTCAGACAAGTGAGGAGAAGATGCATAACAGAACAACAATGGGGCCGTTATGTTTGTACATGGAGGTGACAAGCTTGGAAGGTGCTTGCATGAATCCTCTCCCTACACATGCACAGAATCACAGAATGGTTTGGGTTGGAAGGGACCTTATAGATCATCTAGTTCCAACCCCCCTGCCATGGGCAGGGACACCTTCCACTAGACCAGGTTGC
>Ga0065711_1000022_pt1:107500-134853 | contig 134853 bp, 57 predicted proteins | sample Hoacrofraction12_FD_59098 | JGI IMG/M metagenome (GOLD analysis project Ga0065711, IMG submission 59098) | Hoatzin crop microbial communities from Cojedes, Venezuela - Epithelial fraction 12 v2 (version 2) | ecosystem: Host-associated > Birds > Digestive system > Esophagus > Crop... | reverse complement strand
GGGGGGGGGGGAGGGTAGAGGCGGTGTGCTCTGTTGGTGGTGCAAAGGGTCTGTGGTGTGGCTCAGGGATGGAGGAACGAACTGGACCAGATGGGTGATCTGGGGGTGGGGGGAGTGGGGTCCCTTTCGTCTCGTTGCTGAGTCCTTCTGGGGGTTCAGGGCCGGGTGCTACCCTTTATTCTGCTGTTTGCCTCCCCTATAGCTGGGCAAGACGTGAGTGTGTGTGAAAGCCACTGGGGAACTCCTCAATGCAGAAAACTTTGCTGTTTCGGTTAGCTTTCTGGGCCTGGTTTTAGAACAGGATCAAAGTTTATTAAGTCCCCATTCCTGTGGTATTTTGCAAAGTAGATTTAAGTGAATGACAGGCAGGTGTGTCTGATTAGCACTGTTTCAGAGTTGTCTGTGTTGCAAACTGAAAGCTTTTCTGGCAGACTTCATTCTAGCTGCTCCCTTATTTTAGTTGTTTTGATGGTGTTACATGGGGCTGATGGATTTGATGTGCTGTGGATGAACACATACAAAGTTTGCCTGTTTCTGTTGTTATTTTTTGCTTGTTTTGTTTGTGGGCGCTTTGGGACTGTGGCAAAGATGGCAGGGCTCTGAGGAGCATCCTTTGATGTCTCAGACTCTGGCCACCATGTCTCTTCCATTGGTATGTCTTCAGACTTTCCCAAGGAGAAAAGAATGTGCTGGTCATGCACAATTTCTATTTTAATTTGGAAGGAAAAAGAGTTACTAATTTAATATTAGCCTCAGAAGCACTTTTATAGTGCTTTGATTGATCTGACCTTTGCGTATTTCCATTGTCTGGAGGATTGCTTAGATAAAAGAAAACAAGATGGTCTATTAATAGAACAGGTTGTTTACTTTATGAACACTTGCATTTTATCTGTCTGCATGTTTTATATGCAGCTCAGGCTGACCTAGGAGCAGTATGGGCAAGTACCGAAGAGAGTCATAGTTACCACTGGCAAAATAACACCAATTACAAGGGACTACAAGTAAAAAATAATCAGATTGTCACACTGGGTGAAGAAATGAGAGACTGGCAGAAAGCCTCAGAGAAGGCTGGGTTCTTATCACAACAAACAGTTGGTTCTGAGGTCATTATTGTACTTGATGATGTCATCAGAAACCCTCAGTGATTTGAGCGGATGCTAAATAGCTTTAAATAAATGCACAGATCAGGATATATGAAGCTAAAGGAATAAACAGTAATTGAAACCCAGGTAGTTCTGAGTTAGCGTTAGCAAAAGAATGAGTTATATAAAGTACTATACATACCTGGTATTCCCTTCTATTTTTGTATTTTGATGGCTTTACAGATAGTTTTTAATTCTTCCTTTCCCTTAGTTGTTGAGCAACCCACAGAAACTGGGGGAAAATAAAATCTTGACGAAGGACAGAATTTCTCAAAAATTTGCTGAGCTTTTCTCTGTGTGTGTGTTTCCATTGGTTTAAATAAGACTACTCATGGCAGCATACCTGAACAGATATTTCCTTAAGTTTTGGTAGGACTGGGGCCTTTGGTTTTTCATCTTTGATGAACTTTGTGTGATCAACTTCAGAATCATCTCAGTGGGATCACGACAATCACACCAGTAAGTTCCTTCCCTCTAACTCCCTGAGCTGGAGGAGGAGAGCTGTGTCACCTTTCTCTGATTCTTCAAAGAATTTTTTTTTACTTAATATGATGCCACACTAGAGAGACATGCTGAGGTTTGTTTGTGTATTTAAGCAAAAGACACAGGCATTTAGATTTATGAATAACACAGACCTAAAGATTAAATTATTTTCTTATAATGTATTTAAAAACAGTATTTTGCTGTAACATAATATTAGGACTCTGTTGTAAGGACTGAGGAATATGTGACATTAGCTCTTGGAGTAACTTGATAGATGTCTTTTTTTATAATCATCTTGTTTTTGGAGAGGAGTATTTTACATGTGGTATGAAAGCTTTTATTCAGCAAAGCACCCAAGCATGCACTTGAGGCTACTTTATCATTTCTCATTTCTAAATGATTTACTGCAATAAAAGTAGCATGCAAGAACTCCTACTCGTGTTTGCTGATCAGGACAGGGCTGATGATGGACTGGGTGAAGAGAGAAAAACATTTTTCTAAGCAGTTGTACTCTTGACTTGCCGAAAAAAGTTGTGGACAAATTCTCAGTGGTGGGAGGAATTTTCTAGAGCTGGTTGACTTCCTTAGGGAGATTTTTAGCAGCGACAAATTTGGGCATTGAATTCTTTTTGTGCCAACTCACAGTTCTCCTCAACTGTGTGTCAGCTTTTAACATAAAATCAGAAACATGTTTACAGTCCAGATAAAATGTAAAAAGTTAAAGTAGAAGCATTAGTTAACTTTAGGCTGAGGGTGAAAATCCTTCTTCTCCAGAAGACCCAAATCTATCAGATTTTACATCCACAGTTCCCTTATTTTACACATTCTGTTCTAGTGCTTATGTCTTATACAGATCCAATCCTGCCAAAGCTTTAATAAGAGGGCTGGCACACAAGTCCTCTTAAATTCTACCAAAACAGAGTTCTTCACATAAAGATTCTTTAAATCTAGGGCAGATAGTCTATGAGCTAGAGATGTATGTAAGTGGGGCATGGATCAGACACTCTTTCCCATTGCCTGTGATCCTGTCATCCTGAATCATCCCTTATACTGCTGATGCATTTGAAGAGCACAGGGTCACTGGTAATTAAGACAGCTTTATAAAAGTGCTAGCAGTTGCAGCTGTAGGATGAAGAGTACCTGCAGCTAAGAATTTGTTAACCATGTTGAATTCCCTTGGAAAAAGAAACCCTAACATTTGCACCTACTCTGCTGTCTTGCGGGCTCATGAGTTGTGCAGGCTTGCATTAGGTCACTATTTGGATAGATGATCTCCAGCAAAAGTGCTGGGTGCTGCAGGAAGCATTGCAGATAGCACGGTAGCCCGGACTCCCTCTCAGAGGTGTTACTAAGCAGTGCCCCATGTGCCTCAGGAACCTTTTGGGTTGATGGCAACGATGTCTTTTAAGTAGGCATCTGTCAGTGGAAGCGTTTGTATAACACTGACATATAATGTGTGGATCAAGGACAACAGCCTGCAAAATCCTTTTTGATCTGCGTGAGAGTGACAGGCACTGCGTGGTAGCTGCTGTCCAGGTGGGAAAGATCAGCATTGCTCTCTGAGCTAGCCAGAAAGGTGTAAGGGTCTGCAGGGGAGAATTATGTAGGTGTTAGAGACATGGAATTGGGAAATAAACCATTTTAAAATGCCATCCGAAGTACATAAAATAAACTCTAGGGCTTGTCCTGTGTGCCTTCAAAGGTATTCTGACTCTGGGCTCAATGCTTATCCTGTCTGCTTCCTTAACCCAGAAATCCTACAGAAAAGCATAGCTGGGAGAAGTACACCATCATCTGGCACAAGCAGGCTGATATGCCAGTCTTGATAACTGCCAGACATCACAGCTTCTACACAATGTATTACAGTGATTTATTTACAGAAGGACTAATTTCTCTTGCTAAAGCAGGAGATTGACACAATATGACCCAAAATTATATTTGCACCTACATTACAGTCCAACCCGCGTTAAGTCATCTTCATTTAGAGATAAACGTCATGGTACAATGCACAGGGCAAGCAAAAGCATGGAGGTAGTGAGAAGTATTTTTCAATAAAGTGCATAATTATGAAACATGGTCCACATCTCCCATTCATTTATCTGAACAGCCTTTGGACACCATTGTTAATACTGATAGATGCAGGAGCCAGCAAAAGATTCACTTTCAGATAGTGCTTATGACCAAGGTATGTACTTGAATTAAGTTTTCACGGGATGGCTGGCATATTTATTCCCTGGGCCAACTTTATAACAGAGGTAGATGTTAGGTGACTGGAGTGAAGTGTTAGGTCCTGCTGCCTTTGAGCTACCCAAAGAAAGTTCAATTTGTGGAACAACCATCAAGCTGTTGATTGACAGATACACTTGATCTAGCAACATCCCCTAAATATTCACAATGGACCTGCAAACACCTCAGTTTAAAAGAGACAATATATCTTACTGGACTGCACTGTGGTAAGGAGTGTCACAAAGGTAGTTTCAAGAAGACTGCTAAAACACTTATGTGAGAACAGCAACATCACAGTGCTTGCTGGGCAAATGGAAATCTCGTTATAATGACTATTACTGTGCAGTGGATTAAACACGAGATTGAACGTATGTGTTGCAGAGAAGAGGAGCAATTTTCCTAGGTTCATGGCCATTGCTCTCACCACTTGATTATACTGAGTTTACATTATTGTAGCAGCCTTAAAAATCATGGGAGATTTCCCCCTGATTCTCTTGACCTTTGTATCACACCCATTAAAGTATGGGTCACATAGTCAGTGACTTCTCTCGACTTCGTGTCATAGGTACATTCTTGCTCAATTACTTTATCCTATGTAATGCAGGATTTATCCTGTCCTACTTTATCTCTGTAATGGAGATAGCAATTAGAGAAATAATCTGCATGTGTGACTGCACATGTTACCCTTTCTTTTTGTGTTATACAAGAACTAAAAGTGGTAGCAATCAGATTGTGTTCCCTCCTCGTTCCTCTACACACCCAGTGACTTTCTGATAGCAGGACTGCTACATCTTTTTCATTTCAGAAATGACAAATTTGACAATTTGCAAATACTTCCCAACAAGAATACAAATATTTTGTTGCTGCATATGCATGTACATCTCCAATGGCTCCAGCAAGGCAATGCATGTTCGTACTTCTAGGTTGGTAGTCACTGGCATTGGGGTGGAGAGGTGTAGAGCCATTAAGACCTGGCCAGGCACTGCAGCAGTGCCCTTGGAGCACAGCCACGGCAGGGCAAGCTCCGTGGGAAGGACACTGTCTTCCCCCATCTCCCCTTGGCCAGGCTGTATGGTTTTCCTACGCTCCTGTCTGGCTTTGTCACCCTACAAGTATGTTGATGGATTCTTTGACTTGCTATTTATTCTGGGGTGCCAGAGTCACTAGGATAATTACTTCACAGCATAGTTTACCACAGTGAACACTGTCAGAACAGTGATACATATTTGTTGTAGCCAACTGGCATCCAGTCTAAGGATCTTTCCTTCTGACTGTTTAAACTAGAGTCTGCATTGTCTTGTGTGATAATACTCACAGAGCAATAAGACAGCGTGCTTGATATGAAATGTCTTGTAGCTGGTGATCTTTTAAGTCTTTCTTGGCTAGTATTCTGGTCTGAACATCTGTGCTCTGTCCCTCTTTCTGTGTTGCCTTAGTAGCTATCGGACATTTTGCTTGAGGCAAGATCAAGTCTAGTGTTTTCCATTTCCCATCCTAATTGTGGTATTGTGTTGCTACTGCATATGCTCTTAATCAGTGTTTTCAATCCATCCTGGAATGTGCATATAAAATATGCGAAATATTCTGGGATCCTTTGGAATGACAGCAGAAAAAAGTGATTAGAAAGGAAAGGAATTTTTAAATCAGTAAAACTTTTCCTGTTCTACAATATTCCCTACGTTGTGTTTTAATCTAGGTCAATTAGTATCTAGACTTCTATCTAGGTTTCTAAAGCTATAGTGCCTGATACCTGTGGGGAACCCACAAAACCCAAGCAAAGCCATCCTCCTCTTCTCTCTACTTCCACCCCCAAATTCTTGTCTTTCCTTTAGGGTTTCTTAGAGTCAAGGAGAATTTCTCTGAAATGGCAGGTGAGAAATCTCTGGCACAATATCCAGATAGAATGAGTGCAAATGCTAAAAGGATTTAAAAATTATTTATTTAAAATTATTTTGTAGTTGCTTTCATCATACTCTTCTCATTGTCCCAGTGAACTAGCATGCCTAAGACACCAAAGAAGAATATCGTTTAATATTTGCATATAGACTTTAATATTTCTTAATGTCACATTTAATGCAATCAGAAAAATTATAGTACCCACAATTGCTTTGTCTCTTGCCACTAAAGAGCAGCCAAGCTCACGCAACCTGTGTGGCATTCAGGAGAGATGACTGCTGCAGGGTGTGCAGCGGTCACTGTAATTTTTGGTTCTAACAAAGTCACACTTGACCTTTGACCTCACTTCTGACGCTTGGTCCAAGTGTGGGGTCATCTCACAGCAACCACCTGCCCTGCAATGTTTCTTCCACAACGTATCAATTGCTCTGGCAAAGCAATTGCCTATGTTGAAAAGATTTGCAGGCATATTGTTCCCATATGCGAGTTCCCTTGCAATGAGATATTCAGTTGTCACTGCTGGGGAACGCGGTGCCCCTTTAACCTCCACCCCAAGGCTTGTGAAGCTGTGTCTGGTACTGAAAAGGTTCTCAAAACACTGCAGCTAGTGCTAAATGTTGTCTCTTACACAGATTTTTTTTTTTCTGAAGCCTGTGGCTTACAACACTAGTCATGGCTACCTCGCCTACCATGTTGGTGGTCATGGCTGATTTTCTTAAAACAAGTATAATTGAAGAATAATCCCCACCCTGCTGAATTTCATTGAATGAAACCAAGGAGAGTGATGCTGCATTTGTCACTTTAATAAGGCGGTGCAGGAATTGGAGAAAATGAAATGTTGCTGATCTGCTACAAGTGTGACCACAACAATCTAGCTGCGTATTCACAGAGAGAAAGTTATTAGTGTTGGAAAGTGAAATGCTATGTGGGGGGAAAGCTACTGGGGCCTTAACTGTTTTTCCCTCCTGCTTTGTTTGTCACAGATGTTAGTCACATCGCATAATGCACTACTGGAAGGCACTCAGCTACTACGGTGACGAAGGCAGTATAAGAACCTATATAGAATAGAAAAACTGTAAGCAATGGTGTCCTGTGAGGATGAATTCAGGGAAGAGGATGCCTAAGGGCTATGGAAGCTAGTGGGAGGTTTCACTAGCCTGGGAAATGAACATAAAGCTCCAGGCCTTGCTCCTTTAAAGGGTTTTTTTTCCTTGCCTTCCTTTTTTGTTATCACTGAACAATCAGGAAAACAAAAAGCAAATCAGCTTGAAAATTCTCCAGGGGCTTTCCACACACCAGCCTGCAGGAGCAAGGGGACACCTTTTCCCCAGGTGTCCTCTGGCATTATTTCTCCCGTGTTTCCCTTCTGCCTCGAGCCGTCCTTTGGGGACATAGGACATATTAACCTGCTGTAGCCTATGCTGCCTCTACCTTGCACAAATCAGTTGTCAAGGACAAAAAATTATTATATTATGCTACTAACCTAATGATAGCCTGTTTAAAGACTAATTTTCTTCTTCCCTGCTCTCCAGAAACACTTGGGCTCTCCTCTCCAGTGAATCTTCAGAGCCAAAGAGGTCCAAATAGGTGCTTTATCTCAGCAGGATAGATGTGCCGCCATCGTGAACCGCAGCGGCAGTGATTGCTCTATGATACGGGTCAGATTCCAGGTGCCTAATGAGAGCGATGGGAGGTACTAAGTGCAGAGCTGGCCTGAAAATGTGGCTACTATAGTTTGGACATTAAGCACATGCAACTCCTCCTGAAATCAATGGGAGGCAAAGGCCTCTCAGCACTAGAAATGGGAATGTGATTCATCTCTGAAGTCTAACTTTACAGAGCGGCCACAGAGATGTCTACCTCTGAACTTAAATCACTGTGTCTTAACCGCATTTAAGGCTGATGGAAAGAAATAAGCACATCTAATTCTGGTCACCAGGCAATTCTAGGTGCCTGTAGGTAATTGGAGGCAATTACGCTGATATGAAATGAATTCTGCTCTTGCTGTCTAAAATCAAGGACTTGCTTATGGGAAGCAACCACAGTAATAGGAAACTTTTCAAGCTAATTAATGCATCCAGTGAAATATCTCATCAGAATAGCAGGGCCAAGAACAGGATCATGGAGTCCAAACTCCCATTCCCTTGCAATCATCAGACACATCTGCAATTTAAAATTTAGACTGAAGATGCCCGAGAAATGTACCATGGCTGTTTTTAAATAGATGGCTAATAATTTTTTTCTATTATAGATATATTACTAAAACTGTCTTTTTTTGGTGCTGAAGCCACTAGATTTTTTTTCATCTAATCATTATCATTATAAGCAGGATATGCAGATATTAGTTGGATACATTAGAATATCTTAAATATGAAAACCATTAAATTTTATATACTGTCTAAGATAAGCAGGTATTATGGGCAAGATATAAAAATAGATGATGTTCTCTGGCTGTATTTCACAGTATTGCAAGAATAGTACAGGTGGTAAGTAAACCTTCTTTTGGGGTTGAAAAATACCTAGTAAATGCTTAACTTACTCATTATCATTAATATAGGCGAAGAAATGTGATAACATTTGTGATAGTCCCACACCGTGGAACTTGAGATTTCAAGTTCATAAATATGTTAAATGTTTCCTCCTTTGCTATTGTGCTAAGTAATAAGCGTGAAAATACACCATGTTGGATCTTCAATGGCTGACATTCATTCAGCCAAGTCTACTGCTTGCTCAATAAATTATGTATGTACATTAAAATATCATTTGTTGAATCTACACAAAATAGATGCACTCTGCAGTGCATGTGATGCTGAAAAAATGCAATTATATTTAAATATATTTTTTTTTACCTGAATATCTGTCTCAATGGCCACATCCTCACTAAATGTAATTTCATTTCAATGGATTTGGGAGAATCTAGTCCCCAAGACTTTAGTACTGTAGGGTAGTCGATTGTATTTACTGCTCTGGGCTGGCAGTTGCACCTTTTGGGGATGAATATTAATTCTCTTCTTAGCATAAGCGTGTTTAGAATATTCCCTTTGTTCCGTTGCCCAGATGTGTCTTGTGTCATCAGCAGATGAGCTGAACAGCAGTGGTTTGACATGCTCGGTGGCTGATTAGGAGCACCGGTTTGAGTAGACTGTGAGGAAGCAATTCGCATGGATGCAGCGGAGCTGTTTCTTAGCTGTGCCATGGTGTTAAGCAGTGGTAATGAAGAGCTGGTAAACAGCATGCTTTTGTGTGTGCCTGGGTGCACGTGTCCATAGGGCTGCACTCTCATTTTCAAACCTGGAATACGTTTTGGGGAGAGCATCAAATACGTGCAGGACGTTATGATGGCACCAAAAAGGAGCCCATACCTGTGGAAGTATGCTCTTTGACCGTTGAAAATACTTTTGCAGTGGGGAGAAAGCAGGGGGAAATCTTTCCTGATTATGATTAGCATGAGTTAGACACAATTTTCCTGACGGCAGTAACACTGTACCCACTGTCTTACTATGTGAGAGGAGAAAAAAACTCCAGCTGGTGTTTTCTTGATCACCTTCATTCAAGTGGAGAGAAGGAGAAAAGCTGGGGCGCAACAGATGTTTTAAAATGTCTGGTGGCATCCCACAGCTTGTGTATCTGGTCACTGGAACTGGGTCCTCTGACCACTGCCACTGTCTGGCTTAAGAAGAGAAAAACCATGAAAGGGAAAAAAGCTTGTTCATAAAGCTGTGTGTGAAATGGGTGATTAGGCATGAGACAGTTATGATCATTTGTACTAGGCACCACGTTGATCACTTCATAGTCTCAAATTGTCTTAATGTATTTATTTCTTCCGTCTCCCCAGCAAGAGGCTTTTCCTTTCATTCCTCATGCTGTAATGAACAAACACAGAATAGCAACCAGGCAAGGAACTGTTATTTTTAGTTGGTGGCCTGTGTCTCTAGTAGCAACCTCTGACATAAGTGAGCCCAATTTTGTGCCCGTAATTACAAGTGGGCCCAACTGTTTGAACTTGCAATTGCACCCATTTAGAAGCTTTGCAATTGGGCAGTTAGTCTTCTAAATGGGGACAATTGCAAGCTACAAATAACTACTCCAGCATTTAATTGCCGATGTAAAATGATTCCTACAACACTGGAGGTCAGGTAGAAGCCCAGCTAAAAACAAAACAAAACAGAGCCTATTTGGGCAGCACAGAGGAGGCATGACCTTGCCTGGTCGATAAATCTGCCAGGCGAATACAAATGGTTGCAAAAATTGTAAGTCACGTGCATTTGCCAGGAAAGCAGAATAATGCCTAGGGCACTGTTGTGCAGGAGCAGTGCCGCAAGCTCAGGCTCTCGCAGCAGCCAGGTAGGCAAGCTGACTGGAAGCTGTCCAAAATGCAGCTACTGGTATTTCAGCCACTGGAATGACTGAAGAAACAGTTCCAAAAAGGTCATGTTCCAGCCAACAACATACTAGCAAAAAGACCACATAAATGTGGCTTATATTCTACAAAGGAAACTTTTAAGTCACACTCAAATTTGATACATGAACAGTTTTTGTACTTCAAAGGAGAAGTAGCACTACCCTTTTTCAAAACATTGCCTTGAGGTTTTCACCATTTTTCTGAAGACAGACGAAGAATATTATTAGATTGATACCTGCTTCTTTTTTGCAGGTGTTATGAGAATTCTAAATTAGAGAACCAACTAACATTTCTGAGCTGCATTTAAATATATGTATGTACTGGGGCATGGGGTTATAAAGGCTGAACTTGTTCCTTTGACAATTCTCGTTCCTCTCATTTTTATCAGATAGCTGACATGTCAGCAAGCATTATTCAGAAAGAATGACTGATTTCAGTGGTGACAGAATTTAAGCATGAGCTTAGTTTTAAAGTATTTTCAACTGGAAATGGAAGAGTTCTTATTTTTTTGTATTTAATTTCAGACTGTGAAAGTTTCAGTGCAAGCTAGATAGACGAAACAAAACAAAGCCCTCGAATATCTGTCAGTTTTTAAACAAACTTCTTTTGATCATATTCATACTCTTTAATATTTGCTTCCCCTGAAAATTCTTCGAGGCAGATGAGCTTTCTGGCAGGGATGGTTGTGGAAACAGTGAATTTTAAACATATTTAAAAAGATTTGTAAAGAATACATTTTTAATTTGCAAATACGGTACTGCAACTTAGTTCAGAGTTCTGCAAATTTTATCAAAAAGTAGGAATATGCTGTATGAATTTCTTTGAAATATTAAGTGTTAGCAGCAGTCTGTCAGATGAAGGACAAAGCACTGAGAGGTTGTTGTAATCATTCTCTAAATAGCTCCTAACAACAAATTTCTCACAGGGAATCTAGAGCTTCTTCTGTGAACTATTCATATATAGAAAAAGTCTGTTTGGTTATATAAATTACTGTATCAATTATGCTTAAGCTGATATTGCAACTGTCAATGGTAGAATCCTGCCTGACACACTAAGCTATTTTAGAATAACTTGCTTTATAATGAAATAATTTAAATTTTTCTTAGCAGAAGGTTAGCTAAAGCCTGAGGTGAATGCCAGTCCTATGTAGAGTGAGGGAAAGGGGCACCTTTGTAATTTCATGGAGGAAGAGAGAATTTGGATAATTTCAGAGAAGATTTTGGTCCACTGCTGTGAAATGTGAGAATTGCCATCTCTCAGAAACTGGAGTTTATCCATGAATCTTCTGTCAGCTATTTGGATTTCTACCTAAACAACTGCTGAAATATTTATGTGTCTTTTGGCTGGATGCACATCAGTTCCCCCATCAAAATCAGTTCTTGCGACTAAGCACATGGTTAAGTTTGCCAGGTCAGTCTAAAAGATGCTGGCACTGGGGGTACAAAGTCCTTCTGAGAACTGAATCCCACTGCAGATGATGTCACATCCTTCATTTGTACTTTCTAGTCTTGGTTGAGCTTGTGATTATGGGAGTGCTATTTCTGAGAGAGAGATAAAATAATATAACATACACAATGTTTAGAATTATTTTTACATTCATGCAAACCAACATATATATGCACACTATACGTACATATATATAATTTGATTTTTATATATATATTTTATATATATTCAGTTTTATATTCTGGCCTCCTCATTGACTCCTGGGCAGCAGCGAGGGGAAAGGCACCTCGAGGGTGCCTGACAGTTCCCCCTTGCCCCGCAGTGTGTGGGTCTAGGGTACCAGTGGGGCAATGGGGAAGTTGTACTACCTGGAAGATTGTCTTTCTGTTTTATAAAAACATTAATGTTTACTTTTGGCTGTCGTGCACTTCAGATTTCTCTGCTTGGGAATACCTAGGGGGTACATATTTGCTTGCAACGCGTTGCAGTTCAATTAAGCTGATATCAGTTGGATTGTTTTGTATGCTTTATGGCAAGGGTGGAATAAGCAAGTGGTTTATTTATTTTTAAAGAAAGAACTGAAAGGAAACGGTACACTGCAGGAGCATTATAGACAAGTGTCCTCTGGGGCAATTGTTTATTGACCCACTTTTTAGCAAAACACCATATACATTATCATGCTACATCACAGATATGATTCTGCCCCATCAAACTGAAGGGGATTTTGGCCAGCACCTTAAATGAGGGAAGCATTCAACCCTAAAACAACATTCCTCACATCCTGATGAGTGTGAGATGGTTACCATTTATACAATTCATAGTACAATAGCGAGCTGTTACTCCTTAAATGTATTCTTTCATATGCAGTTTTAAATATACCTTCCTTTTCCCCTTTTTTCAAGCTGTTATAGAAGTTTGCCTAAATAATGTGCAGTCTGCTTTTCTTAGGTTAACATTTTCCAAACAGTGTTCATTAATGGATATAAAGTAAATCCCAGTGCAAGTTTATCTTTTATGTTCCCCCCCTCCCCCCAATGTCCACATTTCTGAGAACATTGATGCTGGAACTGATACAAATCATCACAGCTGTCTCCAAAATTAGTACTGAGAAAAATAAACTGTTCTTTAAAGTAATCATTTTATACAACTAAATAAATAAATATTGTCAACACTGGGTCAAAAATACAAGCAAAATTACATCAAATTCACTTCGTAAGATGGATTGTATGAATGCATTTCTGTTCCTCTCTCATCACTCTCCTTTATATTTTTAGACAGTCTTTATGTGAATACAATGACTCCAATATCAAACATTTTAAATGATGCTTGAAATATCAGTCACTTGACTTTGATGTCACACACAATTAAATTCAACCCATCTTCTCTCAGTTAATAACAGCAATCTCACCAAGTCTAGTGCCTAATTAATACAAGCTATTTGTCACATAGAGGTGACACATGTATATCAGAAAGCTTGAAATATTGTTTTGTGCTACAGTATCGCTAGCCAGCCCTGCAATATAGAAACTGTCTTGTGTATGATTGTCTTTAAAGATTTCAAAAGGCCTCAGAGTTTGGAGCACTCAAGCTGGGACTCGACAGTGCATAGAAGGCACTACTGATATGTTGGCTCCCTTTAGGCTGCTAAATAGCAAGGTATTTAGAAAGAAAAGCGGCTAGAATTGAAAGGTTCATACCTGATCATTCATTTAGGTGATCGGCAGAATTATGAATAGACAGTGCCAGTGGAAATTTGCTTAACCTGCAGTTTTTAAGCTATGTGATAGAATACACAATCATACATTTTCTTATTGTTGCGTAAGCATTTTTACCTACTATTTATGCTCAGCACTTTTTAACGGCATGTTTCAACCAGGGTTGCTGTTGCCAAACAAATGAGCTTGTCTACCTCATGTTAATTATCATTGTGTAATAAATAACTGTATAATAAGACGGGCCTAATCCTGCCATTCGTACTCAGGCAAAGCTTCTGTCTGCTTCACTGAGTGTTTTGCGTGTATTAAGGCAGCAGCCTTGGGACCAAAAATTGCTTACATTGTTAGCAGCAGTAAATTAAGGATAATTTGTTATTGAACTCTTCTCGTGAAAAAAGCACAACAGACAAACCCACAAAGTAAGAAAAGGCAGGAAACGTTAGTTATCTATGGATTAGTAACCATAGTAATACCTATGGATTTCCAGTGTGTAATGTTTTGCAGCAAGTGTGTGAAGTTTTTCCTGGATTTTTAGTTATATGTGTTTTTGTTTCTTTGAGATACTAGCAGTAGGGTGTTTGTAAATGACAAAAACACCCAGGCACTTTTGGGCTTTCGTCTGCCCAGAAGGGAGCATGGGAAGTGTCACCACAGCAGCTCTTCTCTCGGCTGTGAGAAGGAATACCACCGAAAGCCAGGGGACATCTGATGCAAAATTCAAACCAACGCAGTCTCTGGAGTCCTCTCTCTGTTTGCAGCCAGTGTTGCTTATATGCTGGTGGGTGTGGTGATGTTCTAACTTCATGTGTCCTTTCCTCTCTGGCTTGCCACTGGAGTGATGCTTCTTAAATATAAGCCACGAAAATCTTCCAGTAGACATAGGTGTAGGTCCAGTGGGTTGAAGATTTTTCTCCCCTCCAATCTACCCTTTTCTAGCCCTCTGTTAAATACCCTCAAGGGTAAGAAGCACAGGGAAACCTGAAGTCGTCTCAGGGTCTAGCTATTGCAACACTGATATAAGACCTTTCTACGTGACTTTTTAGGGGACAGAATCATGTACATGGATATGCAGTGAGGAATGGAAATGGGAGAGGCCTTTGTAGCAAAAGAATTGGATTTTCCTTTTTGCTGCTTAAGAAAATGTGAAAGGTTGATTTCGCATCTTGTTAGACACATGCATGTTCACTTTTAAGCCCATCAAAATATGAATCTGGATCAAAGTGAAACTGAGCAGTAAGCCAGACCTGCGTGTGGAAGAGTAGGGAGTGTCCCGACCCCTGTACTACTTGAGCAGAAAGGTGCTATTTGATCTCAGTGACAATCTTGCAAGTTAGCCTGTAATTACATTTGTGGTAGGAGTTTTTTTTCTCCGCTGTGGTATCTGTAAACACATAAGTCACACTTACTGGAAGGAAAAATTTAATTGAAAACAATGACTATGAAAAGGATTTGAGGGTTGCGGTGGATAAATACCTGAATGTAAGCTCCTAAGGGATGCTCTGATTAAGAAGATTAATGTGGTAGTAAGATGGTGGTAGTAGTAGTAACATGTTGATCCCATTATGCCAGACACATCATAAAGAGCCGTAAGGGGTTTACAACCAATGCTTAAACTGAGCAGCAGGTAGGGCGTACAAGCACAGTATGTTCTGTGAGATGGAGTGGTTGAACACTGAAGCTGGACAGTTTAAGATTAGAAATCAGGTGCATGTGTTTGACAGTGAAACTATTCGACCACCTGAACAGCATATTCGGAGTTACAGCGAATTCTCTATCACTTGGCATTTCTACATCAAGTCTGTAAGACTTTCTAAAGGGTTGGTTTTGGTACCCTTGGTGTTGCCAAGGAGGGTTGGACTAGATGACCCACAGAGGTCCCTTCCAACCCCTACCATTCTGTGATTCTGTGATCCTCACTTAAAAGCCATAGAGGTTATTACCATGTGGCTTTCTTCTCATGAAGTTTAGCAAGGATTGTCTTTTTATTTACTTTTTTTTTTTTGGTTAACATTCATCGAATTATGCTTCAGTTACCTAACAGACAAAAAGTGTTACCTCTGATGGTCTGTCAGCTACTGCCTGCTGCAAAGCTTCCAGGGGCTGAGGCGCTGGAGGAGAGCCACCCCTGGCAGGCGTCCAGCCGCCCGGCCAGCCAGCTGGCTGCTGCTGCCGCCGCAGCTCCTCTCGAGGTGGGGGAGTGCAGTCCCTTCACAAAGGCTCCAAAGAGTCTTGGAGCATCCATTTGGATCACCAGACCAGTGCAATAAGGCACTAACTCAGATACAGGCAAGCACTGGTTCGTACCATATGCATTTATGGAGAGCTGTCTGTTGTCTGTCCCAGCAACTGGATGACATGGGAGCAATTAATAAAGCCGTGTTGTTACTTGTACAAGGTGCTAAGTGTGCCCGGTGCTGTGCAGATGCTCATACTGAATGTTGTTCTTTTGCCGTATTGTTTTAGAGCTAAACTCCATGCTTTTCCTATAAAACCAAAACAAAATAGAGGCTGTGTTTTTTCATATCTTCAGATGTGGCAGATGACAGTATATAGCCTGGCACGCTCTCTAGCGTGATGGAAGCACAAGATCAGGCCACCCTTTCTCACCATGCATTCATTAACGGGGTGAGGGGAGCCAAGAGGATCAGCTCCTCCCCACTCTCCCCCTGGCCCCTGCAGCCGAGCACCCCGCTGTGGGCTGCAGGCATGTGCCCAAAAGCTGCCGTGCAGGTGTCCAGTCTTGCCAGGCTCCTCTTGTCCTTCTAACTTGGCGTGCAATTTTCCAGCGTCAGTCAGGGCAAAAAAATCAGTGTAAGTGGGTCAGAATCCAGCTACCTGAGGCTTTGCTGTTTGTTCGCTGGTGCGGTCACTGTGTGTTGTTTCTGCCTGTGTTAGGATGACGGTGCGTTTGTGCAGTTGTTATTAGCAAGGGTTTGATTTCAGCTAAAAGTGTTGATGAGCTGTTTCATGTGGCTCTCAGGACTTTAGTTCTTGAAGGCTACGTGGTGTGACCTGCTCACAGCGTATTGCCCTGCACTTATAAAGCATGTGAGAACTTCTACCCGAGTCTCCCCAAACAGGCCTTGCTTTGATCTCTTTAAAGGTATAAATGAGCTTTATTAACCAGAGTGCTAATAAGCCATGCATCCCCAGAGCAAATGCATGGGACTGAGCAAAGTGTGTGAGGGCTGCCTCCTTCCACAGGCTGACACTCTACATTCACTGTGATGTTTATCCTCTCAGAGCTCTGTGCTAGCAGATTTGGACAGCAGTCATGCTAATGACATATACCTAAAAATCACTAGACTCAGAGCTAGTGGGGATACTTCATTATCTTGAAAACAGGGTGGTGAAGCATACTGGCTGTAAGGAAAAACAATAAGTCCTGCAGAGGCCATTACAAAAGCTCAGTATTTGCCAATTATTACTACATATGTAACACAGCTATGCGCTTCACTTCCCAAAGTGAGACAAATGTGGTAAATTCAGGTACTGTTGTAGGCTATCAGGCATATTTTGATTCTGTCTGGATGTGTCTGGCATGGAGATGGGTGGGGAAGTCCTTAGATTCAGGGGCCCATCCCACTTACAAAGAGTTTTATCTCACTGTTTGGAGACCAAACACATCCCTCTCCTCTGTAACAGAGGACCATCCTCCCAGCATTAATTGCTGAAATTTCAAAGATGGCCCTGGCTGACCCATGAAGGGCCTTCCATAGCTTTGTTCCTCACTCCAGTGCTGTTTCTTGGTGTCCTCTGGTTGATGCCAGCGCTGATGCCAGAGGTGCTCCCATACCTTGGCTGGTGCATAAATGTATGGGGAGAGCTCTGAGCTCTGCAGGAATGATGCTGGCTATTGCCATGTGCAGATGTGCTCGGCCTGCAAGTTGTTCCTCTGTGAACCAAAAGTAAGCACAAATTTCACTTCTATGCCTTTATGAGCCATTTTAAAGGTGAACGATATTTTCTTTCCAATGCTTCCATGTATTAGATTAGGAAAGTTGTCAAAATTAAGCACGCCACAGTGGGTAGATACTTTGTAGCCAAATGGGATTCCATAAAGTGATGAATTAATGAAATGAAGTAGTGAGGATCATCACATTGTATTGCCAGAACAATGGGAGATCCATAAAATGATCTGCTTGTAAATAATTTGTGATATCTGCGATGTGCAAGGCTACTAAATGACTCTTATTTTCTATAATAAACACTATTTTCTTTTAGAGAAAAAAAGTAGAGTTGAACTGTCAAAATATTAAATTACAGAAGACTTTACAAATATAATTTTATTTCTTAGCATTTCTTTTACGATGTTTTATAGTATTTATGGAATACAAAGGTATTGTTATTTTTTAAATAAAAATCTTGCCACATCTCTTGCATTTTTGTGTTTTATGACTGTTTTACAGTACAATGAATACAGAATGGTTGTGCAAACTTTAAAGTGTATAATATTTCATGTAAATATTTTACAGGAAAAATCTTAGCATGCTGTATCTTATTTTTGATATATGCCATTGACATCACAGAAAGGACATGTAGAAAATATAACTAAACAACTCAGTGATTTTAGATTTCCTAAAATACAGTACTGGAAGTAGTTTAGTTAATAAAGTGATGAAATTATTTTTGAATTTCTAAGGTTAACTGGGGATCTTTGAAATAATATTACAGAGTTTCATTGATACAGTTTTCTGTCAAAATGATGTTTTCTTGAAAGGTTCTAAAGTGTCTTCATTTAAATGAATTTTTTTTGGTGAAAAGAACTCCTAGTGAGGACAGGTGAGTGCTGCAAAAAGGGTAGTGAAAGCATAATCCCAGAGTATCTTGTTGTTTAGAGGATTTGCTTAATATTGCAGTAGTGGCTATCAGTAGAATAAAGTTGTCCCTTTTCAGGTGAACACATCATCATCTGATGATGAACCATTTTGGAGTTATGATGATGTTGATGCCTTTATTACAAAATAAAAACAAATTAAAAAATCTCACAATCTGCGCTCTTTGGTTATCCTTACTGTTAAATTAATAATATCAATCAAATGAAAAGAGCCTGCTTCTCGTAATGTCCTACTACTGCTGAATTCAGAGGGCGCAGAATAAATGCTTATTAGGGGATCTGAAAACATAATGAAATGACAGCATAAAGGATGATTTTCTCTCCAGTTGAAGTCTAGGGGAAATAGGGAAACCTGGCCAAGATGGAGCTTACTGCAAGTGGAGTCAGTGTGACTCCAGCAGTGTGCATGTGTGTGAGCCTACCTGCAGCTCATTAAAGGATCAGGGCCTGGTTTAGGAAACTAAATCCTTATTTTAGCAATGTTATGTGCAGTACTTTAAACCAGGAGAACTTTGTTTCTTGGCTGATAAAACAAAGCTTGGATCCAGCTACCTAGGGTTTGATTCTGCATTTCTTGCACATCAAGGAATTTGGCTTTACAAGGAATTTTAAGCTTTGAAAGAAATCCTGGATTAAGCTCCTGAATGATTAAAATTTAAGTGCTGTCAGATTTCTACATATGAAGTAAAAATAAAATAAAAATTAACATTTAAAAAAATAATACCCACAGTCTTCAGGACCCGAGGCGAACTTGGTGCATTGTAATGGAAATTTCAGTCCCATGTGCCACAGTAACTGCAGCACAGCAACTTTTTAAAATAGCCATAATGACACTATTGCTGATGGTGAAGGGAAAATATCACAAACCCTTTCTTTCCTTAACATGTCTAGTAAAGGTCCAGAATGTGTAGCCAAGTAATATTTTGTTAATTTTATATATGTTTGAAGATTGTTGATGACTAATTGAAAATAAGCATTTGCTTTAGCATCTGAGTCTGGCACATCCTTGATGGCAGACTCAAATTTTGACCAAACAAAAGAAACTACAAGACTTGTGGAATGAACTCTGTGTTTTCAAAATTTTCATGACCCAAAAAACAACTGGGAATGGAATTGACACTCTAGTTTCCAACAGATAAAAGTTTTTTGTTTCAAATTTAGGCAATTTTATTCATGTAATAAAATGTGTGTTCCTGGATCTTTATTTTTTACATTTGGGCAGCATGTTAGTGTTTTAGAAGTATGAGAATAATGTCACCCTCAAATCATCTGAGGATTTGGTCTCATTCTTTACATAGTCCCATGCAGGATATTATTGTAAGACCTGGTTTTTCTTTTGTTTATTTATTTATTTATTTGTGTATTAGTGTTCCCCCACAAAAGCAATTTCATTTACCAGAGGATTGTTTTTAATCTTAATACATAAGAAAGTTTGAAGGTCAAACAGTGAGTGCTTTTTTAAAATGGTTGAGATAACTTTGAGCAGTGATCCTTAGTGTAGATAGATTCAACAGAAAACTTTTTTTTAAATAAATTTAAATTTGTAACGTACTTAATAGTTCACATTTAAACCATGTAAAACAAGGTAAACACTTTCGTTTGTCAATTACAATTTTATGTCAAAATTACAAAAAAAAAGCAATAACCTTTTAAAATGACAGAAAAGGTATAAAGTGGTGACACAGACATGATACCTTTTTGATTTAGCCTCTTTAATTTGGTCTTTAATTTAATTTACTTGTATAAAAATACCTATATCTGTGCATTAAGTAAGTCCAAGCTAGAACTCTGAGAAAGCAGTCAAATCATGTAAGGTTCACAGTAGAAAGCAAAACCTTTTGAAATAATAATAAAAAACTTGAAGTATATATGATGTTGAGAAGTCCTTTTTGTAGGTTACAGAACAAACGAAGTCTTAAGTTGCCTCTTCTGATTTTGATGGTAACAAAAGCAACCATTTCAGAAATATAGTGGTGTTACAGCAATCAAAGAGACTGCTTTCTTACCATAATGTTAGCATCATCTCAGCATGTGGTGCCAGAAAGGTTCTCTTTCTGCAGTGTACCACTAATCCTACATTGTCTTTATTATCTTTATTTTCTGATGCTTGCCCATGCTGATCATTCACAAACTGCAAAGATTAAAGATGGAACACCATGGTCTTCAAATACTGATAAATTATTTTCGTATTAGGATACTCTATAAACTCTTCAGCATCCTATGAATTTCAGGCTGCAGTCACCCCACAATGTGTGTTAGTATATAGATGTATACTAATATGAAATAAATATTTTACACTCCTATCACTTAGGAAGAGGCAATGATGTATAGCTGTGCAGTAACAAGACAATTTCATCTTTGAAATACATGTTTATGTATATCTTTTTACAAAAGCTGATATTACAAGTGCCCATCCCCCTCTTTGGATGTAAGAAAAATATGTGCCTGAAATATGTGTGTCTCTATTTCTTAAAGCCTGTAAAAATGAATTGCAGATACAAACCAGAATGATTGATTGGCATAAGCCATTACTGGGATGTAGACTTGTGATTTGTGCTTTAAATTAATTTCAGACAAGTGAGGACATAAACTCTGGCAGCAGTGTGTCTTTGTTACTGCAAAAGCTCCTGAACAGAGTATTTTTGTCTTCTGCAATATCTCACTGTATAGATCTAGCTGTGAAAAATGTCTGTTATGAAATGTAGCATGTAACCTGTAAGTAATAGCAACTAAGTAGTTGGTAGTGAGTGGCTTCACAGAAACTGAATACGAAAAACGCTGTGAGTCCAATTACGTCATCTTTGCATTGAGTGCTTTCTCATATGAGTATTTCTGTTGAAGTCATTTCACATATCTCCCAAAATGACTCTTTCAAAATAATTACAAAATCATTTTCAACAGTGAATAAATGTGTAAAGGCTCACCAGTGATTTTAAGGGTTGAAAAAAAGGGCCCTTTGTGTTAGATAATTTCGTTGCTCTATGTTCACAAGTGATTAACTCCCCAATGAGATCTGATTGCTTTTTGTATTCAGACTGAAAAAAGAAAAGTAAAATGAGCAAAATATTGTGTTTTGAGTGCTGACTATGAGGAAAGTTTAACATATGCTTTTTGGGACATCACAATGATTTGTTACTGGCCATATTTGCTGCACATGTGCAACATGGTAGCCTGCCAAAATGCACACAATAGTTACATGATGGGTCACTGAAAAAACAGATTTCAAACGGAGTATCTAAATATTTAATTCACATAGAGATATGGGACCTCTTCTAAGACACTGTGGTCTATCAAGGATATAAGGAAATAATAATATAAGTTTTATTAGAAACACATGCTGCCTTGGAACCCAGTTCCTTCTTCTCTTCATGTAGATGAGAGCAAGCCTCAGACCTTAAGACGCAGGTCTAGAACCCAGTCCAATTAAATGGTAGCTAGAAAAAACGAAAAAGGAAAAGAAGGAAAAGAAAACCTCTCTTCTCAGGTGGAAAGGAGGCATAGGCTTACCCTATGACGAGATGAGTGGACACGAATATAACGACCATCCTCTCTCCCTCTCATCTCAGTGCTTCTCATTTGTTGCTGTGCAGGATGTAAGCAGAGGGGGATGTTCACAAGTGCACCTGGGTCTGCCCTCTGTGTGTGACCCCGTTCAAATCCCATCGCTGCCCTCGTGCAGTGGAACAAGACTGTTCTGTGGCTTCAGGGAACATGGAGACAGGGCAGGATTACTATCTAACTGTGAATATTCTGTAGCTGAGAAACAAGTCACAGCTGAAAAGTTCCTAGCAAGTGCGCTGCAATAATAGCATTGAACACTACTCGGAGAGATGTTGTGCCATAGTTGTCTGGTAAAGAGCTGTTTCACAAGTCATTTACACAATTAACAGGGCATCAGAGGGTATGGCAGGTACCGCATTACTTTTGCTATCAAGTCATTCCTGCATATATGGACAGCTCAAATGAAGCAACTGACCCCCATCCTCCCCTCAGCTGGACCAAGTGCGGCTCTTTTCGAGAGAGATGATTAGGGCATGGCACTGATAATTCCCATGCAAATCGTAGTTTTTGTGGAACTGTGTGATTGTTTGTGACCAGGCTTTGGAAATACACAGGGAGGTGCTGGGCTGTCATGGAGACTCCATCGGTCCACTGTGTCTATGTTGGCATTGCGGGAAATGCTGCTGAAGTGTCTAATACACATGTGTGCCTGGACAGCTCAGCAGTGTCACTGGTGCTTACAGGGTAGAAGGATTCATTTGTTCCCTTGGCTATATCCCGAGGTACAAGGTTGCCCTAACTTTTGCGGGGTTGGGCAGTGACCGTTACCAGCTGAGCAAGCATTGATTCTGGGTTACAAGGTCTCAGTTCTGACATACTTCATACTTTATTTCTTAAATAGATAGGAGGAACCCCTCAGCTGTAGGTATGGGGGTAGCTGGCTGCTGCCTCACATTCCTGCTACCCTCTTGATTTGCTGGCACATGCTGTTAAACTCTAACACCAAAGCACGGTCTAAATGGAGAGGTCCCCAAATAGTTTTACTTGGGTACCACCACTGACCATTGACTCCCAGCTTGATGCCAGGGATGACCCTGCTATTCCTCTCTGTACTCCTACTGCATGTTCTCCCTACCCAGAGCTAAGACCTCAGCCCTTCTGCTCCATTTTGTCTCCTTCGGGAGCGCCTGCTCCGTATCTCCAGTGATGACATGCAGGTCCTCTGGCCTCATGGCCCCCTGAACTCCCACGCAGCTAGGACTGAAGCTTGGGCTGGGAGCTGAAACACTCCGTGTCCTCTCCACGTACAGCAACTGCTGCTAGAGATGATGGGTATGACATGAAAGCACTCAAAGCCCAGTGGACCCCATTATTATAGCTTGACACAATATCTATATAAGTGGTGGGTTTAAGAGCTGGATTTGTTTCTGGATTGGAATTTCTAGTTGTTTTAAGACTACATATAAAGATATTCTAACAGAGTGTGGGGTTTTTTTAGAAAAAAAGGAAAAAACTTAATCTGAATTTATGGAACAAAACATAATATTGCTGACTATTCATTCGTAAGTGAATGTGTAAAATACGAAATTAATTAGGATAAGGTAGCATAAACCCCCTGAATATTGGGTGTTTATGTTTGATTTACAGGATATCAGTAAAGAGCAGCAAAGAATGTCTGCATTGAAAGTCACAAATTTTCAAATACAAAGTCCAGTTTGAAGTTAAAAAAAAAAATAAAAATGTGATTAGATGTGGGGAAAAAAAGGCTATTACGTTTGTCATAATAACTGTGTCTTTGATATATGTGTTAATAGCAAGACTGTTGACACTGGAGAGATTGAAATTAATACTTGTCTATTAATGCAAGGCCAGAAGTTGTTGCCTCAAACCATAATAATTGATTCACTAGTGCATTTGTCTAATGGCTCTGCATTATTCTGTAGTGTGCCAGAATGGATGATGCACTCACAGTCTACCTGTGTTTTGGCGTACGTTGTAATTCTGTTAGTATTTACAGCAATGTGAAATAGGAACAACCGCTAAAGTCAGTTGGTAGCATTTGAATAAAACGGGTGAAGATCAGAATCTGCTCTGTGGGGCTCCATGGGAATTAGGACAGAGATTTTCAGCCATGAGAGAAGATTTTCTTCATCCCTGAAATATCTCTTTCAATATTTTGAATATCTATTTTTTTATTTCAGAATTACTTTTTTTAGGAGTGAAGAAGTAGAGTTAGCAGGGTGAATCTCCAAGAAATTCCAAGTGATTTGTTAGGGAATATTTTATTAGGACTACTTAATCGCAGATACAATCATCCATGGATATTAAAGTTGATTATATTTGACTTGAATATTTTTATTTGCTGCATTGATGTATTGAATTCATTGATAACCAAACACTACTAGTAGGCATAAAAATAAGAATTTTGGCTAGTGCTGAGCATAAATCTATGTTTGAAAGGACTTTTTGGATAGTAATTAACTACACAGGAATTTCAAATACATGTGTAGTTCACTTCAGAGGGAAAGAAATGCATTTAGAATAATTTGGCTACTTCAGTGTTGACAATGACTCTTACTATTTAGAAGATAAGATAAACAGTAAATTTAATTTGCATAATTAAGTTAATCTTTTTAGATTTTAATGTAGTGTATCACGAGTTCCCAGGCTTGTAAATGAGGTTTTACTAGTAAAACTCTTATTACTAGGACGTATACCATTTCCTTCTAGCATCAGTACAGAATGCAAATCTCCTAGGTTCCTTTGTCTCAGGGCCAGCAGAGTTTTACTGTTTTTTCTTCTCTCGAGGGTTGCTTTAAAAATTGTAATAAAAAAATACAACTTCTGTGTAACGGTTGAAAGTCTATCACTTTGAAGAAAAATAGATTGTACTTCTAAGGACCTTCTGCCATAAGGACTCTCTTGTAAAGATGCCTGCCTTTAAAATGCAACTTTTTTGTTGGATGAACAGCCTAATGTTCCATGCATTGTACTAGTAGTAGCATTTTATGCAACATTGAAAGACTCAATTAATTTGCATAATTCCATGAGTATTACCATGACTTTAAGGTAGGTTAGCTTGCTCAGGAGTCTTGCCTGCCCAGTATATATGTTTGCCATTTTGACAAATTAATCATTGCTGAAAACAATTAATTATACTTATGACAAACTGAACCTTATACCCATGGGTCTTAAATTTTTATAGCAGAAATCTAATATTAATGTGTATAAGATCAGTGATTTAGTGAGTACCTTAACAGTCAACAATGCCTAAGGCTGAACAAAATTAATATTTTGTTTCCCATCTGGAGACTTCAGTAAAATTAATGAGGAAGGGTGCCTTTTGTAATACATAATAGAAATAAATTTACAATATTTAACCCGGGGATTCTACTGACATCAGCATTTAGATATTAGGTCTGTTTCCCAGTCTGGTGGATGAGCCATGCTGTCTGCTTTATTACTGTAAATATCAATATGGGTAATCCTGGCTGTATAGGGGACTTGCATTTTTGCTTTTACTGGCAAAGGTGGACAACCAGATTCATTTTCTCATATGATGAAATTCCTAGTCTTAGAACAAAACATTTGTTTCTGCTAAGGTATTATTTGGATACATAAAATATTTGATCTTTCTACAAATTAAAAAAAAAAAGACAATATCTACAACTTAAGTGCTAAAACCAGAATAAAACCTGGCGGTGGAAAATGAATGATGAACAATCAATATGCAGAATTAAAAATATATATAGAAAGTAGCTGTGATCATAGAAACTACAAGCTGAAGTTCTTGTGTCTGTACAGTCTGGAAAATGACCCACTATACTAGAAAAGAAACAGTCAAATTTGAAGCTTATAGCTTGGACTATTTCGAAGCATCTAAATGTAGTGGTAGTGCTTGAGGGGTTGCAAGGTTTTTTCTCCCGTGATAGTAAACTCTCCACCTTTCACCACTTTGACCTTGGTGCACACATCATCACCAAAATGAACCTGACCAGTAAGAACATTTTCATTCGCCCCTTCCTTTGCTGTTTATTTTGGGATTATTAGTTATATTTTTTTATGACTTCAGGTTTCTCAAAAGCGGTTTTTACTAGAGGCAGTGGCAAACATCCAGTTGACTTCCCTGGTGCAAGAGCATACCCCCGCGTTTGAACATCTGTTAAAGGTCTGACCTGAATGATTTTCCTCCCCCTCAAATATTTCTTAGCTAAAACATCATCTGACAATTCCTGTGAATTTTTTGTAATGCACTCCATCTGAAACACATTGCAAACCAGGTTTTAGTTGCTAAAAATACTTGTGTAATAAATAGTTGATCTGCAAAAATAAAAGAAAGATAAGATGTTACCCTTGTGGTATGTATACACACTCTTTGATTAGGTTTTCTTTTTAGCAGGAATTGCAGATGAAATGTAAAAATAGCACAAAACTTGGCTACGCAGGGCAACTCAATTTTTACTTGAATGGGAACAAACAACCAAATGTTGTGATGTGAGGTTTCCTGCAATTAATTTTAACACTTTAAATATCTCCTAAGTATAGTAAAATAGAAGTTCTGTTAGAAGAAGAGATACCGCATGCCACCTACTGTACTTTATGGTAAACCCCAGTAAACCCCAGTTTTTCAGTCTTAACAGCTCAACAATGGTGGAATTAGTAATAAGACTGAATAAAAAGGATTATGTGCCTAAATAATCTTACTTAATTGTGTAATAGGTCTGATATAATGTGTGTATATAGCAATACACTAATCTATGTGTGGGGGACCGAAAATGAGACGGTATAATATGGTATACTTTACAGTTTAAAATTACAAGTTAGTCCAAACTATTATTCCAGTAATTAACAGTTTTTTTGGACCAAAAGAAAAGCATTGAGAAAATACCAGTCAGATAACTAAATCTAATGTTTTGTGATGGGGGAAAAAGTGGTTTTGAAGTCCCTATAAAAACAAAGCACTCAATGCATCACATTCTGTATAAATCTGCATTATTAATTCACTGTAAAATAGATCCAGTTGGAGTACTTGTTTTTTTGCATTAAATTAGGCCTTTGATGTTCTTTAATGCTTCGATTTAGCCTCTAATTTGTCAGAGCACAAATGCACCAGCAGCTGTTGAAAATATCACTTTTGCAGTACCGTTGCTAGCCAATAAAATCCCAACAAGTCATCTTCCTATCTGGCTGCACAAAATAGCACTGAAAAAGTAGTCATCTCTTTGAAGTATCACTCCAATTATAGGTTTTAACCCCACAGGTCACAGTTTGATTATTTACACAATACTAGTGTAATTCTGTCTCAATTCTAGGCTTTCTGTACTTCCAAAGCATTCGGCAGCTCCAGTGGAGGAAATTTCAGACGGCTGCTATGATGGCATTGACCTGTGTTTGATAGGGTTAGACAGCATTTGGCTGATCACTGTATGTTTTGTGCATTATTTAACTTTACATAACATTATTTAACAGTGAAAGGAAGGATATTGGGTTTACATTTCATCTGTCTTTTGAAATGCATTTTAATACATTTCTTCCATGATATTATATTTATCACATGTAATGTGAGCACATGGTCTACTGGTAAAAAGTACATTATTTGACCAAAAAAAAAAAAAAGGAGGAAAGATATGCTAACCTTACATTGTAAGTTTAGTCACGTGTCTCTTTATGCTGGGGTTAAATGCCAGTGTTGATGCTTGACAGTA
>Ga0065711_1000022_pt1:0-105000 | contig 134853 bp, 57 predicted proteins | sample Hoacrofraction12_FD_59098 | JGI IMG/M metagenome (GOLD analysis project Ga0065711, IMG submission 59098) | Hoatzin crop microbial communities from Cojedes, Venezuela - Epithelial fraction 12 v2 (version 2) | ecosystem: Host-associated > Birds > Digestive system > Esophagus > Crop... | reverse complement strand
GCCAGCTGGCATCCAGGGGAGGTGGTGGGGCAGAACGCAGGGCAGTGAGCAGAGCCCACCCACCCCCTCGCTGTCGAGACGGCCAACAGCAATCCTGATCATTTGCTCTTCCCTTTCTTCCTTTCTCTGTGCAACTTTTGCAAAGATTGGGAAGCACTCACAGTCATTGCCACACTTTGACTCCCCTTCAAGTGGAAGGGGACCTGAGCTTTCCCTAAGCCACACAAAGGCTGGAGACCACAGTGGGGTGGTGCCTGTGGGTTATCATGGAAAGGGCTCGCAATCTGTGGGGGCCGAGAGGTAATTTAAGCAGCCACATTCCAGAACAGAGCTTGTGAAACATGCACCTCATCATTTTGTGTTTAAGAGGTGCCACAGATTACATAGAGAGTTATTAATGATTTTAGGGAGCTTAAAAATACTTTTGATTTGATTTTTTCCATCTCTCCCCCATCTGCAAGGCAGGTGTCCAGCGTTATAAGCCAACTGAGGGAAAGAAACGTTACTCTCCATAAAATGTTATGAACAGACTATGATTCTACAAAATAGAGTTCTGTGCATAAAGCAATATAAAGATGTAATATCCCAGGTTCTTTCAGGAGTAGAAGCATTGCTACTGTCATTTCTTTGTATTAACATCGCGGTTAAGACCCTTAGCCGTGCTCCATGGCTTTGCTGTACTAGGTGCTGGGTTCAACTGGTATAAAAGACCCTGCAAAGTGCGGACTGCGGTGTGTCCCTTCTGCAGAATTTCTAAACGCTCGTAACCAGCTCCTACTGCAGGGAATAGTGCTGGATTTAAACATAGACCTGGAAGGGGAGATAGATTTCTATGTTTGTAGGTTGTAGAAAGAGATTTTTTTTCTGACAGGCTTTGAGGGCTGCACTCAATAGCTCTGGAGTAAGTGCAGATGAAGTGGGACTTGAAATTACAACTTGTTACTGAATTGCACAGGTGTATCTCTAAGCCAGGTACGTGTGTACATCTCTTTCTTTCTATATATTGCTAGATTTACAGAGTTTTTTGTTTTCTTTCAAGTAGTAATGGAGATATTTCTGCATTTGAGCATTAAGTAATTCTGAGCTGTATCAGGTATTAAACCAACGGTATCTTACATGCTGATCATAAAGTAGTTTATTATTGTGACAACGGTGTTCTTATGTGAAGAGAAAATTAGTGTTTAATTAAAGGAAATTCTGTGATGTTTTTCATTGGCCTCAAATGCTATGCATGCACTGGATTGGGCCCATAATCTTTATTTGAAAACGTGTACACCTAGGAAGCATGCAGGATGTCAGCCTTCTATGGCCTAATTAAAATGTACTGTGGTGCAAGACTTGGCAAGGAACAAACATTTGCAGGAAGGTTGTACTGTGAGAATCCTTCATACTCTGCATGAAGAAGCAAAAGTTGGCCTGCATCACTCTGATTTGCTATGCTGAACAGTTAATTATTAAGTTGCTAATAAGTGAAAATGAATTGTATTCTGACAGTCAGAGTCAGTACTTTTAATTTCATAAATACAAGCAAGTTTAAAGACTGATGGATTTTGTGCCAGTGAAACAAAACATCAGCTTGCAAGAAGTGGATAATAAACATTTTGTACTACTGTTTAGTTCTATGTCCAAATTGCCTCTGTACAATAAAAGATACTTTCTGCACATTTAAGCAAAGAATTAACTGATGAACGCGGGTATCAACACTGGAGCTGAAGGCAAACCCTTCTAGTTACTTCAGTCCTGCTGTGAAAAGAACCAAAGCCTTTTCTAAAACACAGACTGTCCATTGTGCTGCATTGAGAGCATGTGAGCAAATTTAGTATGGTTCCTCCTTTTGTCTACAAGACGGGAAGCTAATTCTTATTGCTACATTTATTTGGCTTTTTGTCTTCTGTGTTAAGACTTCAGCTATATAAATAGTGATAGCAAATGCAGGGAGTATTGAGGCTTCTTGCTTTTTAGGCAGAAGTACCCATCTGGTTGGTGCTTTTCTCCCCCCAGAGCAGAGATTTGTCTCACTGTGGTGAGTTTTCGTGGTATATAGCCCTGGTGTCTGTACTCTTCCTGCCCCAATGCAGCAGGATGGTGGGCAGCCCTTCGGCACTCGGGATGTGATATTTTGGAAAGGTCATTCTTCTTCACATTGGGTAGAGAAGGTTCAGCTTTTATTTGCTGACGGAGGATCATGTATTACAGGATCCACCCGAGTCCCTGCCTCACTCAGGGTCTGTTGCTTTCCTTTACTTCCATTACTCCAGGACATCTTAATTGTGGCTTCTGCTATTCCTGTCATCTAAAAAAATCCTGTGGGTTACTCACAGACAAAAAATTAATTCATGGCTGTTTATAATGCTATACCTCTTGCGTATTTTGCTCTGGGTGATGTTGGTCACTCATCTGTGGCTCTGTCTGGCTGCTGCTGGCTTGAATTTCATTTCATTGGTGACTCACTCCAGCTGCCTACTTTACAGAAGGATCAGTCAATTAAGAGGAACCAAAGTGATCCCTTCTCCCATATGCACTTGTTTGGGGATACGAAACAAAAGCAAGGGAGCTCAGACAGTTTCAGCTGCTTGGATAAGCAGGGCACAAAGTGCGAGTGAAGGCACAAACAATCTTAAAGTTTTGTGGACCAGGAGGCTGCTTTGCTTATGCTGTGCAGTGGTATGAACTGTTGCATTGGCTAGGTAGAGGTGGCTGATGTCCCCATCATCCGGGACAGTTCATCGTCCGCTCAGGCAAGTTGCCAGGAGCGGTGCCTGCCTGAAACAGTGAGTGCGTGTCCATAACGCCCCCAGGCATTTAGCTCTGGGGAACATGTTTCTGTCTCCTTACTGTGGCACAGCACCTAGCTGGCATTCTTCCTCATACGTCACTTCGCACTTGTATTGGTAATTAATCATCTAATTAAAACTCTTGTTTTTGAGACACCTGCTGTCAGTGGCCAGACTCATAGTGACGTCTCCTGTGACGTAAAACTGTGTTAAGGCTTCTACGTGTTTCAATGCTGCACCCATCAAAAGAACATTGTTATTAAATAGAAAACACTTGATCTTATCCAATTCTAAAAAACACGTAGTGATGTTCCTAACCCACATTGCACATTTTTCATTAAGCACTAGAAATTAAAACAGGATTAATTTTCTGTTGTAAAGGATGATTAGAAATTTTGCTCATTTTGAGAAAAGTGAAGCAGTGCCTATGTGAAAATGATTAAAGAAGCATTGTTATGTTTAAAATATTTTTAAAATCATGGTTGAGGAGAGAAAAAGATAATCTTGTGGTCACTTCTGGGTCTTGGTCTTCTGTTTCCTGGTGTCGCGTAACGTTTCCACTGATTATAATAGTGCCACAGTGGGCAAATATATAGCTGGTTGTGGAAGATGATGTGAGTTTTGGACAGAGAAGTTTCAAGTGACAGCAGTTCAGAAATGTCCCTTCCGATCAACACTGTGTTTCCCACCCATAATTCTGAAGACACTTTCTCATTTCATCCAGCAGGTTATTAAAATAATATTTAGCAGTTTTGTCTTTAGCTTTTAAAAAATACAAAATACTTCAGGTCAGTGTTTGTTAATACATTAATACCATGTAGCTCTTGCAATCCTGTGTGATAGATGGGCAGGATTTCCATTCTGTGCTCTACAGAGTTGCCTGTACTGAAGCTGCAAATATTTAGACACTTGCTTTCAAAGTAGATCTTTATTTGAACTGCTCATTCACATAAAGAATGTAAATAATGTTAGGGTCTTATCTACAAGCTCAGGGTCTTCGTTGTTAGTATTGCTCTATTCAGCAGAGTAAAGTTATCTTTAAGTATACTTGAGATATAATTTTACCAGAATTTATTGCTTTGTTGTATTAACTCCTAGATGAGATTTAGGTTGTGACCTCCCAGCAGGCTTAGGCATGTTACCTGTAATCTTTCACATGCATACAGTTTATCATAGGCAGAACTCCCGCTTTCAGATCAGTCATATTTTAGGACTCACAATTGATAGATCAGTCACAGCATAAAATGCTATCATTCCTGTAGACCAACTGTTTACCAGAGTATAACACAAACTCTCCTCCTGTGTCTCATTTCATCACACTGTTCCACATAGTGATGTTTCAATGTAAAATGAAGTTTTTTCATGCTGTGCTTCTGAGTAGAAAAAAGACAGAAGTACATGTATGATAAATGGCAAAGGTTCCAAGAGAAACCTTGCAAAACAATACAATTTGGAAGCACTACATTTGCTTAAATAATTTAGTACATAAATGGATCTGTTAAAGTTTTATAACCAAATACTGTTTATGTGGCTTTGGGTAGAAAATCGGTTCTATTTCCACTGAATCACTTAATCTTATATCTTATTTAGAAATTAGGAAATATAACTAACTGGAGAGTTGTTGTTGTAACGTACTTTTGGAATTGGTAGCATTAGAAAAGTATTCTGTTATTTTAAACAGCTTCATACAGTTAAGTTTCTCATTAAAAAATAAGTATTTTAATTTTCTCTGAGGTTGAGTTAATTTTCTGTTTTTATGGCAGATTAAGCTGTATGGTTTAAGCAGATAAGCTATTTGATCTCATGCACCAACAGTGAAGTTTATATCTGTTCTTCTCTCAGGTACTAAAATGTGCACTTAAGCTGGTGGGATGTTCTTGTTTGGCCTTTATTCATAACTTAGTTTTTAAAACTAGCAACAACATTATTGTTGCTAACGTTAGGACTGATGCATTCTGATATTACTTGATCTCAGAAGAGAGATCATTTGCTGGGATACTGAAAATGAGAATATGTAGGTAAGTCTGTCATTATTTGCACCCAGAATGCTGGAATAATGGACAGTTCAGCATTTGCTGAGAATCCAAGAAAGGCCAAACCTCTCTTAAGACTCTAATGAAAAATTATATCCAGGGGCCAAGGTGAGCTGGGAAGCTCACTCCACTTCCAAAGAGTGTGTGAGTGCATTTTGTGTCTTTAGAAATGCCCCCATGTCTAGAGTTTATAAGCAATAACTGCGGGTATATAAATCCTTAAAAACAAGCATATGCCCAAGCATTTTCAAGGTATTGAACAGGAAAACACAGTTGATAGTGAGTCTCTGCAGGGAATTTTTTTTAAATCAGGCTTGTTTGTTCTATGAGATACTCTTTAGCCTGTTGAAACATTAATAATAATAAATAAATGATATTTGTTATATACTAATATACTGTTATATACTAATACTCTAACAGAACTCTCTTCCTATAAATTGATCCAGCCCCTCTCCATTCACTCAGAATTCGGCATTTATGAGAATATGTGCCTTGTATGTACCCTCAACAGCTGACCAACAGGCAAAAACTTTTTCTTCAGCTGTGCAAGCTCTGTAGCTGCTAGTTCTTGTGTGAGGTATCTTTTTTTTTTGTCTCTGAGCTTGCTATTTTATGGTGGGAAATCTTTGCTAGGAATATGTTTTAATGTTCTCATGTAACAACGGAGTAGTTCTAAATTCTTAACTGGGAATTTTTTATAGCTTTCAATTAAGCTTTTAAAATAAAAAGTAAAGGATGCTGCACTAAATGCTGGAGGAACTCAATGCTGCCATGAATTTTCTTAATTAAAAATCTTTTAATGTTTTCCTTGTTTTTTTAAAAAGCAATAGTTCGTGGTAGTTAAGTAACAGCTGTGAAATACAATCTTTTATTGACATCAAAGATGTGAAATAGCATAAAATACAAAAAATCCTTAGTGAAAAAAGTATTTTTATTCAAGATGGTCTATAGCTTTTCCATGCAAATGGTCAGTTCGGGTTAGTCTTATGGATCCAAGATGTACATAACTATTTTCAAAAAGTATTTAACAATACATACTTAAGAAAACAAAAAAGTGCTGAAATTTCAGTAAGGAAGAGAAAGGATTTTTCACACTTACAACCTTATTTCTTGGATAATTTTGATTTAACTGCATGGAAAGAAAACCAGTAGAAAATATTCTGAAGTCTGCAAAAGCTGTATGTACAACCCCTCATTTTGATGCTGGAAAGTCATAGGAAATGATCTAATCTCTAATTTCTTGTTATGAGACAGTTATGCAGAACTGTGACTACAGACCTAAAATTCGCAGTGGTTTGGAATGACGTTTGCTTTTAAATGTTTCTGGTTCAAAGCCTAATTTTTTAGATGACCACTTTCTCTGACACCATGTAATAACCACTGACACATTAATCAAGTAATTTAATATTCATGGTATTTATTAAAGATAACTATGATTAAAATTGTTGACATTTTACTAACTATGGCTTAATAGTAAGTAAATGACTTGTGGACACCATGTGAGACCATTTGGTGTAGTGCATGATCTGTCACATACAGAAGATAAAATGAAAACACTAAACATGTCTATTTTGCTCATTAGAAAGCCTGAGGACCATGAATAGCCACTTGTACTCAGAATTCAATATTTCAAAAATTCTTCCTATGTAGGAACAAGACAACCATGCCAAAACAGGAGTGGAAGTTAAATGGAATTAGAATATTACACTAATAAGCATACCGTTCGGAGTCCAGGCAGATGATATTAGCATCTTTAAACTTGAAGTTGATTTTTAAAAATTATGCATATCACCTGATATAACACATACACAATCCAATTCATATACATTGATTTGCATTCCTGTCTTTTTCTTTTTCCTTACAGTTTTTACAGAGCTATTGGACCCAGGAAAAAAAAAATTATTAGACTTTAAGATATTGCACTCTTTGCCTGATTTTTTTTAATTCCAGATGTTTTTTCCTTCTGGATAAGGTTTGAAACCCAAAGATGCACCCACTAGTACATACGTGACTACAGATGAATAATATTTACCTGGCGTGCTGCTTTTATTTATTCATTAGCAACAGCTTCCTACATGCCCTTCATAAAGTGAAGACTGGATTAACACAGAAATCTGTTTTCATTTCTTTCATTCTGTCAAAGAAAATCCAGATCTAGGCGAAAAACATACTGTGACAACATCAACTAAAGCTCACAGATTTTGTTATTTGAATTAGCTCTGTGTTCTCAGCCAACAGAAATTTGTATATGAAAATTATCAAAAAAATTGTCAAGGTACATTGAATGATGCAGAATCTTGTGGTTGAAATACCAGATCACTAAAGTTCGTTGGCTAAGCGCCAAAGATGAAGAGACTGAAAAGCAGTGGAAGCACTGAGCTGAAAGAACAGAAATTGTATCATTCTCCACAATTTACTGGAGTGTGCCTTCTGATTACTATTAGTTAGATTTACAGTCTGGTCTTCTTGGATCCTCATCTGTTTCTATTTACTCCGATAACAGCAAACCCCAAGAATGCTATATTAATCTACTCCTGGCAAAAAGTTTCTCTCAGCTGCCACTCTTGCCATGTGTGTTTGTGCTTCTTGTCACTGAGAGTGAAGGTTATTGCGGGCTGTGTGTTTGAAGCTTAAAGACTTCATAGGAAAGTGCAGAATGTACCCATCTGCTGAGTTTGGTTTGTCCTGCAGAGCATAAATTTTGCTTACGCTTTCTGTCCCCCTTCATTCAACTTATCTTGAATGAAGCTTTCCCTCCTCTCCACTCTCCCTAGATTAAAATAATTAGGAATTAGACACTTGCATAGATCAGGTCTTACCTCTTCCCATATTAACTAATTGCAATTAGCCATCACATATAAACAGGTCCCTTTATTTTTAACAGGGTGGAACTAGACTAGCTGTTTTCAGTGGAGTTTCTTTCCAAGAAACAACCGTTTCTAAGGAAGTGTAAATGAGTGAGATAGTCCCACTGTAAACTGCAGCTGGGAGCTGGTGAAAACCACTATTGGCACAAAATATCCATTGGAGCCTTTAGCACTCAGCTGAGCTTGCCTGAATTTCTTGTATGCTGGTAAGTAGATAAAGTGGGTACAGTCATGACTGTCAGCGAGAGGGAAATTTTTTACAAGGGCAGGAAAAGTGGTGTGTCTAAATATCCTGCACCAAAGGCTGCTTTGGGCAAGTCCGTCTGGTACTTGAGCACTTCAGGGAAACTTTGATTCTGTGAAGGTTGATGGGAGCTTGCTATTCCCTTCAGCTGAATCCAGATTTTTCCCTAGGCATTAAATGTTCCACAGCATTTTAGGCAGTTAAAAGCAGTAGATACATTCTTCTGGTTCAGATATGAAGGAATTCACACTGAATTCAACAACAGACTCAAAATATCCACTGAATATAAGTAGGAAAAATGGCTATATATTGCATTGCAAGATTATATGTGTTCAGAAGAAAAATCGTTGCTCAGGCAAAGTAACAGAGGATCACCAGAAAGAAGTTCTTATCAACAAATAAGGAACATTATAAATTATTCCCTTTAGCTTGAAATTTCACTAGAAATATGTCAGCAGTAACAGCAAAAATGTAATACAGATATTGCAGTCTCTAACAACTTCATAAATCATCATACTAAATTAGAGAAGAGAACACAACAAAAACACTAAGCAATTAGTTCTAAAATTCTTTAAAGAGTCAACACCAGGCTTAAAGTCCCCAGGTCTGTACAAGATCAAAGAAAATGGCAAGGGTCTTACTGAGAGTTGATCTCTTTCTTAGATGGTAGTGGTAGAATGAAACTTTGATGTTTTATATACTTAAAGACATAGATTAAAATATTTTAATGAAGGTAAAAATGAACTCTGAAGTGGCCAGCCTTAATAAAAATGATACCATGTGCAGTTCTGTGCTTGATTGACTCACCAACGTGTGCTTATTTTAATTTGCAACTGTGGTATCCAAAGATCTGAAGTGAATGAACACACAATTATGTTCTCTTTTAATTTGGTCTTGTTGATCCTTTAGGCTCTTTTAAAATCACAATGGCATAGATTAAAAAAAAAAACACTAAGGTCTTGACCTTTTATGGGTCTATGAAATAAATGTAGAGTTCATAGCTGGGAACATGATCATTTCGGATGAGACAAATTGAAGCTGACAAAAGGACAGGCTCAGAGGGAGCAAAACCCACTCTTCTGTGAAAACCAAGACCAATATAAATATTTCTGGATTAAAAAATACATATTTTTATAAATATCAATACAGATTGACTGTGGCCTTCAAACGACAGAAGAATCAACCACCCTGAGTAAATGGCATAAGAACTGTAACACTAACTAGTTCATTATCTTTGCAAATTAGTGATAAGAAGTCTTATGTATAAGGTTAGGCACCTCATTTTAGAACCTCAGAATGGAAGTACGGTCAAGTTGATCAGTAACACTTGTTCACATTGAGTAGTGTATGATCATTAAAAACAACAGCTTGAATTTTCAAAACAGAAAACTTTTAAAGATGACTAAAAGGCAGCTGGAACCTCTGAAGCAACACACAATGCGTGAAAAAAGAGCTACTTTGCGTTACAAAGAATGAAAATTCTCTTAAAGTCTTCCCTCCAACAAATTGAACAGAGCTTGTAATTACTAATCAGGAGAGGTGATCTGGTGCAACATTACCAGCATGCAACCCTTTCGAAGGGTTCATTTTCCCTCAGAGGCTGAGGTCAAATTCACTGAGTACGGGTCTCGCCTTGCTCCAGGCCTGCAAGTTACTCCTTTCTGGGTCCTCTTGGCTAGCCGCAACCCACAGCCACGCATGCTCCTCAACGGTGCCCTCTCTGAGGGATGGACCCATGAATGTGTAACCTCCTTGGGGCAGGAACAGAAGGATGTTTTACTTGTATAGTGGTTTCCATACCCAGCAGTAACAGCTACATCCTCATAAAATGCAGCACTTAAGATGGTCAAGGAAATAGTCGCAGCACGACAGAGAGAGATTACAACTTCATTTTCGGTCCCATCCAAAATTAACATGAAATGGTATTGCCAAGCAAAACAGCCTCAGCACTTAATTTGGGGCATTAGTGATGCCATTATGAAATATGAGCTGCTGATTCTCATCCTGCCTCAGAAGCTTTTTATGCTTCCCAGATCAGCTTGCTTGGTGAGTTAATCAGATGAAAAAGGCTCAGTTCGCCTGCACAAGAAACAGAAAGGATTGTCTGATGGCTTATGAAGCTATGTGATTTGTTTCATGGTGTGGAGACACTGAAAGAGAATATTTATTAAAAAAACAGATCTTGGAACACACTCCTGCATGTGGTCAGCTCAGTGGGGTATCATTTGAAGCAGAATGTGAACAAGTAGAATTGAAATGGAGGGATCTTTGAAGAGTAATGAAAAAGGGGCTTCAGTTGCCAATAAAACAACTGTTTGGGATACTGAAGGGAGATTCCTCAATCATTTGAAATCATTCTGCTCGAGAAATTTATTGCATTTTTTCTTCTTAGGGAACAGGGGGAATAAAAGGTAGATGAACTCTTCAACAACCTGAAGCACATTTTACAACTTCCTGGAGAATTTGCATGTAGTCACAATTTTCTCATAACAACTGCTCTTCAGGATCGATTTCTTGCTGCTTCTTTGCCTGTTTATGCTTTAGCAACCCTGGTTTCAACTCTGCTGCAGGCATTTACTGTCATCTCTAATTTCCTGAGAAGGGATAGGGGTGCCATGGCACACTGCCTCAAGTACTGAATGCAGCTCAAAGAATATGCCTTAAACCATGCAAACTACAAAAGATAAACCTCCCTCCCCCCGACTGGTCAGGATTTGGAATTTCACCCTTGGTTTACTGTGTCCTCTTTAGCATAAGCCCAACCTCGGAGCTCTAGCGTAGGAGAGAAGGCCCTGTAAGGTATTAAAACTATAGGGTATACAACTTTTTCACTGACAATCTGTGTAGTTTTAAGATTAAGGATCTCAGCAGCTTGAGGGATCGCCTGTTCCCTCACATGGGGACTGCCTGCTTCTTATTACTCTCTCTTCATATGGCTTTTGGGAGCAGGAGTTGAACTCACATCATAAGTTATCTGGGTTGGGGACTCAAACTAAACTCTCACACTGGTTAACAGCAATATTTACGGCATAGAAAAATTGTTATATAAAATATTTAAATTTCTACTCAAGTGTTTTCTACAAACACATTAATTATATATGTGTGTATAGATTTACAAATAAGGGATACCATTTAGCTTAAACTCTGCACATTAGCATGAAATAAATATGGTCATATAAAAATAAAATTATGTTATTTTTGTATGTAGCAAAGATAAAGCTATCTTGATTTCTCATAAATTTTCATATTTGTGATCATTTTCCCATATACTGTGTTGGTAAAAAGCTGAAATTGCAATTTTTTGTGTTGAGCAATCAAGCAAAAAACATTGCTTAGATTACACAAGATTCTGTAGAAGTTTTAGAAATTCTTTCTTTTGATTTCTGCTTTGTTTGGTCTGTTTTTTTTTCTAAAATTTTAAAATACGAAATTGCTTGGACTTTGTTTCTTTTCTCCTGCTTTTAGCCTGATCTCCTAATTTGAAATATTGAAAAAATAACATTTTTGGCAGCTACCCTAAAATGGTTTGGGGTAAAAGATTTAAGCTCCTGTTTCACAAACAATTTTGGTTAGAACAAACTAACATTTCTCTGGAAAACAAAACCAAGCAGATCCCTCTACAACCCCAGCAAGAATATTCTGAGATGTCTCCAGTCAGCCTGTTGGAGATCTTCACAATAATGCCCCCAAATCACCATGACAGCAGCAGACCACTGGGAAGCTGAGGAGTTGCCCCCTAGTCTGTTCTTTCTTCATTTACAAACAAAAAAATGGAAGGGCTCTGTCATCAGTTGACACTAATAATAGTTTTAAATGCGTGAAGAAAGGGGAGAAGTGAAGCTTGGATGGCAGGGCACTACATCAGTCCTCGCCTGCCAATGTCTTTCTTCTGGACATATTTGAGGGCTTTAGCTTTGGTTCTTTTCTGGACTACACTACGGCAATACGGTACCTCTGCAAGTTAGCCTCTTCTAACACAAGCAGAGGAGCGTGGTCAGTAAATAACAAGTGGAGATGTGTGGTCAGTAATTAACAACACACAAAAATGCACAGTAATTTAGAAGACAAAGTTGAGAAGAACACCTCATTCAATTAAAACCTGGCAAGGCAAGGCAATTATCCACCCTGAGTTTTGCCAGGATGCAGGAGCCTGTACCTTAGCACCTGAAGAAAAGCGATGTGGGATGTATAATCAGTATAAACCTTTATAAACTGTTAGGTTTTAATTAATTTTTTTAAAGCATCATTTGGAAAGTAGAGAAGAAACACAGCTCATAGGGCTTTAATGAAAACCAATCCATTTCTTTTTCCTAACCTCACCAATAATTTCAGCAAATGTTGTCCTTAGATAAAATTAATTCAAGTCCACTGTCCAAAAGTTAATGCAAATCTGCTGTCTGTCTAACTGTAAACCTTCCAGTTTAGGTGTAACACCCAAATGTGCCTTGATAAGGCTATTGCCACAGAGAGTACAGTACAGGGTGAGCTATGGCATCATATTGCTTCATTTTATTCTCACCCTAGCTCAGACGAGGTGAAACAATGGGGACTAACGCATTCTCTTTACTCTGCCTCCCCAGTCATTACTGTAGCACAGATGCCTTTGCACATGGCAAAGGCTGAATAGCAAAAAGTGAAGTTGCTAGTTCATTGCCGTGGGGAGTGCTTCTCCTCTGCAAAAGCCTTTCTCTTCCAGTTCAGTCTGTTTCAAGACAGACACCATACGTGTGTGCTCCATCCCTCTTACCTCCCTGTTCATCTGTGCCAGTGAGTATGGGACTGGCAGAGCTGCACTTGTGTCCTTGTGTCTGATCAGGAAAAATCCCATTGCGATGAGCAGGAATTCATCTGAGTAAAGACTCTAGTCTTTCTGGGATCCCCGATAAACACTGATCACCCAAATGATACCCTGGTTCCATATTTACGAACTATTTCTGTGTGTGTCCCCCCGGCTTTTCATTGTCAAGAAGAATTTTAACTTTTCTACCTGCTGCTGTTGCTTGTGAATTACCTTCAAACTTTGTTTAATGTTGAGGGAGGAACTACTTTATCTCTTTCCTAGATGCAGCTTGCTTAGGGCTTGAAGTCCACTTGTATTCTACCTGAAGCAACAGTTGTGTTTCATGTATCTACTTTTTCCTTTCCAATGACTTTTGGGCACTCAAGGGTAAAATTTCAAAGCAGTGATCAGCCTGTGCATAACTCTCATGATTTTCTGATGAAATACATGTTCTGCTCCCTGGCTTACTACTTTGAAACACATGATCACAAAAAAAGATAAAACCTTATGTTAAATAAATATTTACTGTCATAAAGGCAGTCTGGTGAAACACAATTTTACACAGGGAAATGAATTCTGCGTCTAATACTTGTGACTGGTTTGTGCAGATTGAAAGCTAGAATTTGTGGTATCTAGCTGTCATCCAGACTGAAAAATCCTTGGCAAAACTAATTAGCTATGAAATATAAATTTTAAGATAACAAATGGAAGTTCCAGTTTAAGACCAAAAGTGGTGTGCTGAGGTTGGCCTGCCTGATATCTCACAAGAAGATGTGGTTGGAGACTGGGGTTAGAGGGTTGTTGCATTAAAAGGGGTAAGAGAGTCTTTAATTTCTTTCTGCGCGCAAGATAGGCAAGCCCCTAATACAGCACAAATAAATTATTTGCCTTTATTTTTTTTGATGTTTTGCTCACTTAGACATTGTTTTATCTGTTCTACCACTTTATCCTCATCTTTCCAGAATTTTTGGGCCCATTCACTTCCTGCTTGGGATGGTGCACACTTACATATTTGTAGCTGTTTATCCATGGCAATCCTGCTGACTGCGCCAATTTTTACTGTCGCATTAAAAGGGGTAAGGGAGTCTGATAAGTGGCAAAAGGAGAACCCTCCCGTTGAGTCACGAGGTTCAGAGCAGACTCCCTTGCGTTCTAAACTCTCTCTCAGAGAGGAGTCTAGGTGCGGCTGGATCAACTCCTAGTCCCAGACTTGGTCAACGGTTTTATGTCTAAAGGGTTAAGTATGGAGCCACTTCTCAGATTCAACTTGCCTGTCAGAGCCCTTCCAAGGACTTTCACTGAAACAGTTTTGCAAAGTTGAAATAATAGGTAATTTATTCAAGCGACAGGTATCAGATTCGGGATTGCCGTTGATAAATGCACTGTCTAAAAAATGGAGCTCAAGGTAATTGCTTAGCGCTTTAGTTAACAATGTGTTCCCGGGATACATCTGACAAAGTCAGAGGCGCTATGCTTACCAAAAAGGTGTCCATTCTTGGGGGGAGAAGAGAGGTTCAGGCTTGTCAACCCATCCGTGAGGTAAAGTTCTCGCTTGGCTCCTCCTCCCAAAGAGAGTTTTCAAGTGGCAATTTTTATTTGTTTGAAAATCTTTTTGCGAGGTGGGACTAAGTCAATTATTATGTGTCAATTGGCTCTTGGCATGGAATGTTGTGTCGTCACAGGCAGGACTCAGCAGTTTGACATGCCTTCAGAGTGGGCATCTTGGTGTGTGCTTCCAGGGGCCATCTGTTCTTTATCCGAAGCAATCTCTGGCTGTGCGGCCTCCGTGGTGCCCCACAGATCACTTGATTTACAGTGGTGGGCTATCCCCCCTTAATTCTGTCTGATAAGACAAATGCAATTTAATTGCTCCATTTGTTAACTCTTTTGCTCTTGATGCTGGAGTCCGAGCATGTCTTTTGTCTTGCATGGACAAGTCCAACAAAGCCATCGATTACAAGGGTAAAGGAAGCAGTGAAGGGAGTGGGGGAAGAAGAGAAGATTTTAGTGGAAGTGCACCCATGAGAAAGCTAAACTCAACAGGACAGTCAGGGAACACGAAATTTGCTTTCCTCCGTCTGAATAATGGGCTTTAATCCTTCCCTCTGTGGGATTCAAGCTGGGCATTGAGCAGATTTTTGAGGCCAGCCTATGATCTCTGATATTTCTTGCTGGCAGCAGTGAGGGCCAGAACCTGTCTAGAACATCCTGGAAAAACCTGTTATTTCAAAGGAGACAATGCTATTACAGTCTTTCGCTGGTAGCCAAAAGAAAAGTGAGTGTCACCTCCAGAAGTTATTAACTTCCTTTTACATAAGTCTTCCAATGCTCAGCGGATACTTTCTGGGTCTAGAAGGACCAATAATAAAAATTACTGAAGTAATTCTACACAGAAGACTGTATAGCCTTCTCTGTTTCAGTACAGACAAAAAAGGAGTATCTAGGGTATAGATGTCAAAATTACGTGGAAGGCAATAGAATTGCACTAGCTATGGCAAACTGTATACTGCAATCTTATATTTCTTACAGGACATATATTGTCATGTGAATGGAAATGCTGGATAGTAATAATGTTAGTATTACGCAAGGGAATTGCAGTCATAAATTCTCAGAAAGTATAAGTGTGTATAGGTATTGGAAGGTAGTTAGATTTGTGTTCCTTCATACCAGCTAAATATATAGCCCTCTGTATAACAAGTATGGGTGAGTGAGGGATCTGCATATTTTTAGCTGACTCAAAAAAAAAAAGATCAGCATTTCTCTCTGAGAAACTACAAAGAAAAAATTATCTATGACCTTCCAGAGGATGTTGGGTAGCTCAATCAATGCAAGAATAAGAAGAAATAGGTTATGACCTCGACAAAAGAAATGAGCCCCAGTGAAAGCTTTCACTAATGCTTACTAATACTCAGGGAGCACAAGAAACCTGATGTCAAAACTGATGAAAGTTTTGTTGCTGAAGAAAGACACAGTGAACATTTTACGCCACGGAGGAAGCTGGCAACTGATTTTAGCAGGCGGAGTTGATGATTTCACACAGTTCTACTTTGCATTTATGATCAGATCTGTCTTTGAGGCAGATCTCAGCTTATCATATCACCCTAATCCTTAGGGCAAATGCATCTTATTTTCCATATTTCTGGGACACCTTCCATTTTGTGAAGATAGTTGTTTATCTATAGCCAAATAGGGTGATGGAAAAAACAGGAGCTAAATAATGGAGAATTGTATCAAATAAGCATATTACATATATGGTTTCTACCAAAATTTGCTCAAATCTTGAAAAAATCCTGCACATAAATCATAACAGCTTTGGCTTGTAAACTGGCACTTCCTCTGCAGATGTCAGTAGATTTCATTAATCTTGGCGGTATTAAAGGGCAATATTTTAAAATACATTAATGTTCTGGAACACTTTTTTCCATGAGCTCTGCATAAACAGACTTTCTTTCAGTAGGATTCCTCTTTCCACTCTTCAGTTTCTGTAAACTATTTTGAAGAAGGGAGAGAGGGAGTAGCCCAGCCTTAATCGTGCCATTGCTTCTCAAAGTTGGGAAATACCCCTTTCTTTACCGCCTTTCTTTCAAATGAACAGATATGAAAGGCAAGTCATTAAAAGCCTTTCCCTTGTTTTCCGCTGAACTAAGTTAATTGCAAGAAACAGTAAGAAGTTGGAACAGTTGTTTTAAAGATTTGAAATTTCACTTGTTTCCTTTCCTAGGAACATACACACGGACATTCCAGCTCAGTGCACAGATTGTGCCCTGCGTTTCGGTTTATAATAAGGCACGAATCTCTTTGTCTGACATCCTGATCACAAGCACTGGCTACCAACACAGAAGGTAGCAATCAGTTAGCAAACCCGTGAAAAAGCAGTGCCATCACATTTTGTGGTCAGTGGCATTAAAAAGTCAGTGTTTCACTTGTTTTCTTCCTATGTGGCTTTTGTTAGATAAAATTACTGATTCATCTAAAGCCTGTATAGTTAAGGGCTAAATAGCGAGTTAACTTACAGGTGGTGTAGCTGATGATGAGGGTGAATGGATAAATAGGGTCTAATTTGAGTTTTAGGAACTGTAAAAATTATTCCCTTTTCAGACTACCTGTGGAGATCCAGGACAGGTTGAGCAATAGATGAAGTAGATGATTTTCCAAAGGTAATTCTTCCATGCGGCTGGTGAAGTTGAGAGCCCCTGGACACGCTTTAGGCCTGTGAAATGAAATGGAGGAGCTCGTCCATAAAGGGGAGGGGGCTGCACAGTTTTTTTTCTCTCACCCTTCACCTGGCTACAAAGTGCAACCACGTTAGCTCTGCCCTCTGGGCCTTCAACTCCGATAACAGCTTGTGTGTCAGGATATGTGTGAAAACCAATCATTAAACCAGCGTACTTGTTTGTCAGTGAGCTGATATTAATTAAACTTGCTCAATTTACAGTAATAAAATTAAATAAATTTTTCCAAGTGTCAGAGTTTTAAACACAGTCTAGCATCTGAAAAACATCTTGTTTGTTTTGGACTCGCACATCCCCACCCTGGAGTTGGAATTTTGCTAACAGCTCCTGATATGTGAGCCAGAAGGGAGTGAAACTCTCTCTGCCCTCACTGCATTGTCTTTTTTCTGGTGCTAACAGATGATTAAGGACATAAAGGTACACGTGTCAGTAAGTCAAGCAGACTTTAAACCCTCACCTGGGGCCGATGTATTGAACGTGAAGATGCTGTATTTCATTGTCTTCTTCCTGATCAGAACCATGGTTTCAGGCAAAGTTTGAATTTTATGTAACATTTAATATCTCGGTAGTTGCCAACTGCAATGGGGTGAAACATTGTATACCAACTGTCAGCCTCATGCAAACATTTAAAAAACAGATGCTAAATCTTTGAAGTCATTGTTAAGTTTAATAGCTTCAGAAAATCATTATTCAAATCCATTCCCTAAGGTCTTTTTGTCAAGTTCCAGAGGACCTAAACTTAGAACAAAACAAAACAACCCTCCAAGAATTGATCTGGCAATTAAGAAGATTTTTGCTAAAGTTTTTTTGTGGAATTAGAATCTGACGATTCCCAGAAGCTGTGTAGTTAAACACTATCACGGTATTCTGAAGGCTCATTGAATAGTCTCCACACTGCCTGCCAGTAATAAATACCACATAGAAACGCCAACAGACATATTTTGCATTTTGTGCTCAGTTCCTCTAGGCTAGAGCAAAAGCACCATGTGGTAACATGTGTAGCTCAAAACTATGTGGTGACCTTGGTCTGCTAAAACCGAGGACAATTGCTGACCATGGTGAAGCTGCAAACCCAGCAGAAAAAAAAAAAAAAAGTAGCCTGAAGTGATTGATCTGTGGCTCCTAATGGCATTTTTGTCAATATCCAACTGATCTTCTTGTTGCTCATTCTTACATATTTATACTATTCACAGTCTGGCAAAAATTTACTAAAAAGTATCCAAGTGATGGTTTCACAGCAGGTGCTGGATCAAACAGGTCTTGTTCTTTGCCCCCTTGGGAGGCCTACATGGATCACAGGAATCCTGATACTGCCCTTCAGATGACCTGTGGTAAAACTGCGGAAGATATGCTCGGTTTCTTCCAATGAATAAACAAAGTGTACATGAAATATTTGTATAAGTATGAATAGGGGATTTATTTTTCTAGATATACTGCTTGCCTATGTAGTTGATTGAAAATGGCATGAAGTAAATCTTGCCTAATAGATACTTACATAAGAATTTTATTTAAATGTCCAGCAGTGTAAATGTCAACATTTGCACTTTGATCGTACTATGAATATACTGGTTTCTACTGGATAGGGAGGGAAAAAAATTACAAGAAAATACGTGAGTTTTACAAGGAAAAATATATAGTGGTCTTATAAAATGCAGTTTGAGAAAGTCACAGTAAGCTTCAAAGACCAAGACCAAAAGTACTCTGTAGACTTTGGATCTCATCCACTGCTCTTAGCTTCAAGCTGCAAGTTAGAAACTAAGACAGACTTTTCGTAACATATTCATGTCATGTTTAGGCAATGCCAAATTATTTCTCATCAGAGCTGAGATTTATTGCAGCTGGATTATGATCTTTTGATTGTGCAAACAATGAAATTGAGGTGGCTGTCCTTTCCAGTCATGAATCATAAGAATCAGAAATCTGGAGGTGGACTGAAGAAAAACACAGATAAATATCCAATATGCAGCGGACTGAAAAGAGCAAACTGGAGCACACTCATAAAGCTCAGAGAGTAGGAGTTAACTGTCTGAGAAGAATGCATGAGTCTTGCAACTGATAGTGTTGGAAAGTCATAAAATGGACCATTAATCCATTTTCATGATAAAAAAAAATGTGAAGAAGAATTAGAAATAGTACTGCAGTGAGCTGTTTTTATTAAAACGCTGAGTATGCTACCTTGCATGCACTTTTGCAAGAAGTATTTCTTATGTTTACTCAGAGTCAAAGTGTAGCCACCCCAGTTTCAGGTAAAAGTGGTGCAAGGCATCATGTGATACCCTGATTTTCCTCCCCAAAAGATGGCACCATTTCTGGCACCATTTGAGGGACCCACAGATACTGTAAAATAATTTCACGATGTTGGTGAAATTTCTTCTCCCATAAACGCAAGAAAATTAATCAGACCCCTTTAATTTATCCCAATTAAGCTCAGACACCTCAGTTAGGTGATTAAATCAGGCTCCTTTCCTCTGTAGGTAGACTTGCCCTTTGGGGCTGTTTATCTCCTCATATCAGCTAGGAAGTGAGTAACCACAGGTGTGCTCCTAACTGAGGTGGGATGAGGCCAAGGCCAGTGAAATGTACAGACTGGACTGATTTACAACTAATAGCAACTGAAGCATTGCAGTCAAACACAAAAATCCTGGTGCTGTTTCTCCTACCCCAAATCACATTTGCTATCCAGGGTTCCTCTGTTGCCTAGAAAAGGACAGACAGATGCCTGTTCATCCCAAATTACCTTTATCTGACACAAAGACACATTTCTATTTGTTTGTATTTTTCAAATGATGATTTAACTAATTTTTACAAAAAAAATCCCAAAACTTTTAATGTTACCTCTGCCAAACTAAGGCACGGTAATGCCAGCCCTTCAGGCTGATGCTGAAGTTAGCCTTACAATCCCTTGTGTTACAGGAGTAGTTCATACACAACAGATGATGCTGAGCTGAAATCGGGCTTGGCATGCTGGCTGTAGCTGTATTATTTCCACATGGAAAACAATAATAATTTTTTTCTGTTGCATCCAGCAAATTTCTATTTGAGGCATAATATATTTTCTTCTCCTCTCCCCTCCCTCCTCAGGTTTTATTTCTCAAGCATACTTTAAATAAACAGAAGAAATAAGACAGGAAAAGCATAATATATTTTCTTCCCCTCTCCCCTCCCTCCTCAGGCTTTATTTCTCAAGCATATTTTTAATAAACAGGAGAAATAAAAGAGGAAAAGCCAGTCTTTCTCATTGTCCAGTTTTCCGTGCATCTGTCTAAAACAGATACATACACCTAAACTGATCAGAAATAAAAAGCTAATTTCTATTTAATGAATTATATCTTTTTTCCTGACAGCTGATTGTGATTGTGATCGGTACATTAATTATTCAGATTTATTACTTTTACTGAGATTCTGGATTTTCTTGGCTGCTCGCCACAGAACACATCTAACTCGAAGTCTGCATTGGCACTTTTGAGAGCCCAGTGTTGCTGTTACAAGATAAAGAGAGACCTTTTAAGGATGCTCAAACTTAAATCAATGCCGAGTATTAAGCAGAAATTAGAAATGTGGCCCAATTGGACGCGATTTTTTTAAAAAGCGAAATACGGCAATTCCCAAGATGAACAGCTTGACAGTAAACAACAACAACAACAACTTCAGAAACTATTCCCCTTCTCGTTATGGAGAAAAATAGTATTTCTTTTTAACCTACCATTTTCTGATCATCTTGGCTGTAGAAAAAGTCCATATCCATAGTGCTTGTTTTTTAGTATAAGCGCTCTTAAATTAGCTGTTCTTCCCCTGGCGATCACCGTTTAAGTGGCGCTGCTCTCCCTGGACTAGCTGTATTGATGAAGAGCCAGAATTTGGTGGTGACACACACCAGGATAGAGTATTGTTCTGCAGAATCTGGCTAATAAATCTGGCTAATGCCAAGCCCAAAATTGAAAGTTGTAGGATGGGGCTTTGTAAAGAGTAATTCTTCTGAAACTGCCCTCTGAATTCTCTGATGTTTTACATATGGAGAGAAGTTAATAAATGGTAATAAAAGAAATGAAATGACTCTTTTTAATTTCCTCATGTAACTGAATAATGTTTCCTTTAGGCGGTAATTATTGTATTGAATTCACAAAGTTATTTTCAGAGCATTGGATGCAAATGTCAACAGTGAAATAATAAAACTGAACAAGGTGAACACCTTGCTAACCATCTGTAAACCAATTTTCAAAGAGAAAATCACACCAGTAGAATATTTGACCCATACAGGATCTTGCAGATGTTTTGCTATAGCCTTTGGGATCTACCTCATTTCAAGGTCTATATAGTAGAAACAAATTGTGCATTTACACAGTGAAAGTCTAACTGAATTCCCATAAGAATCTTCAAAGGCTTTTATGTTTGACCAGGCGCTGTGTACTGCTACTTTGGCAAAGGGGTATTAACAATGACTTGTTAATAGTAATGGAGCCATACCTTCTCCATATGGGTTCCAACACTTGGAGCTATATCGTCTGTCCATATTTAAAAGCTCCACCTTAAAAAGATGATAAACGAGACCAACTTGACCTGGCCTTAGACCAAGTCATGGATTAAACAATTTCTTTCAGCTTGATTGGTGCATTATTGAGGAAACCCGCTAAGTAAAAGCTGTTCAGTCACAGTGCTGAAGTATCAAAAGAGTGCATGGAATTTGAAAAACACTGCCAATGTGCCAGCCAGACCCTGAGTTACCAAGCGAACAGAGACCAGCTGCACAGGACTCGAACAACAGCGAACCTTTTCTGGATTTTGTGACTCCTGCAGTGTGTGCATCTCTGATACATACAACATCTTAAAACATTGTGTTCTTTCTCTAGGGTAAAAAAAGCCAGAGTGCTTGTGTGTGTGTAGTTATGCATAGACATCTAGACAGTGGATTTTATCATTAATTTGTGTCCCTACCATACATCAATGCTAGCCATAAACAGCCTTAAAGGAAGAGGAGTAGATAAGTGAAAGACACCAAATGTACTTTTTAAGGTGAAAAATCCAACATACAATGGAGATGAAGTTTCTGCGTTTCATTTGTTGGTTACTGTTCTGCAGTTTTCTCTTTTAAGATGCTCTAAGTTAGTTGGGAAATTTCCATTGCAGGCTTATATTAACCTCCTTTTAGAATGTTGTATACCACTTTGGGTCAGTGCTGCAAATCGTTCGTGCCTGCTTCTGATGGTGGGTTCAAAGGAAAGTTTAAAAACCCTAAACACCAGTGATGAATATTGATGTGCTAATGTAACCACAGAGAGGTTTCATTCAATTTTTGGCTCTGTCTTGACACACATGAGGGTTTATCACATGTACAAAATACCTTTTTCTTTTTAATTGCCAGGATTTTGCCTTGACGGTAGCTTCTGCTGTCTAATGAGTTTATTCTTTCACACATTTTTATTATACATGTTCAGTGCAAACAATCTGTAGTGGTATTTTAATTAAAAAAAACAACAAAAGACAGAGCAAAGTAGGGACTTGGGGAGCACGCAGCATGTCTCTCTTTACAGCTGGTCTAGTCTGATGCTCAGTATTGCCATAGCAACAACACTGGAGGAGACAAAGGGTTGGCTGGAGCCTCCTCCTCCTCCTGTTGATCACAACCAATGGGTTCCTAATGCAGAACCAGCACTTCCAGCATGTGATTTCCGTTGCTTTTTTAGAAAACAAACAAACCCAGGCCTTACCCTGTTTTAAAGTCATGAAGTGCTGTGTAAATGGAGTCACCAAAAAATTGTTCATCAGAACAGAACATTTTTTTAAAAGAAGTTTATTCGTATTTAAGATTTATAATTTTTACTGAATTATTAGAGAAACTGTAATTTTACTGACTTTTTAAAATTACTTCACTAGTGAAAAATTTATTCTATTAAACATAAAAACAAACCAAGGCAAAAAAGCTTTTGAAAGATTGTGGGAAATGTTTGCTATGAAGAGGGTGTGGTCATTCCCAATCTTGCAAAATGAAAATGACTTCAACATTTAAAAAATATTTTTCTCATAAGCTGTAATTAGGATCTGCACTTCCATTTATCATTTCTCTCAGAATCTGCATTTCCATTAGAAGTCTGTTAATTAAGAGAATTATAATTTATGCTAGCCTAGATTTCTGCCCTACCTTTGAAGATCCGAAGCAGGAGTGTTTCACAACTGATCCTTACTATTTGGTGTTCTCAGTGATGTACCAGTATTAATATCAGATATTTTTTAATCCATGTAAAATTTTGAGGTGAATATGAGATGCCTCATCAATATTATCAAGAATAAAAAGTCACTGCTGAATGGAAACTCTTTCCAAAGATATGAAGGACAATAAGGTGATTGGAAGTAACGTGCATTGATTTATAAAGGGGAAATCATGTTTCACCAACCTAACAGCCTTTTACAGTGAGATGACTGGGTTGGTCGGTGAGGGGAGAGCAGTCGATACCGTTTATCTTGAATTTAGCAAGGCTTTTGCCACTACCTTGTACGTAATTCTCATAGACAAACTGATGAAGTATGGGCTAGGTAAGTGGACAGTGAGGTGGACTGAACTCTCGCTCAACTGCAGCATGATGCCCAGCTGCAGGCCAGAGGTGTACCCCACTGATCAATACTGAAGCCGATAGTGTTTAACAATGATCTAGATGACGGGGCAGAGTGCACCTTCAACAAGCTTGAGGATGACATAAAACATATTGGAGTGGTTGATACACCAGATACCTGTGCTGCTATTCACAAGGGCATGGATAGACTGGAGAAATGGGCTGAGAGGAATCTCACAGAGTTCAACTAAAGGAAATGCAAAGTCCTGCCTTGGGCGGGAATGACTGCAGGCATGGGGACAGGCTGAGGTTCAACCAGTTGGGAAGCAGCTTTGAAGAGAAGGCCCTAGAGGTCCTGGTGGACATCAAATTGAACATCAGCCAGCAGTGCATTAGGAAGGGTCTTGCCAGGGGATGAGGAAGGTGGTTCTTCCTCTCTACTTACTACTGGGGAGGCCACATCTGGGGTGCTGTCTCCAGTTGTAGGCTCCCATATTCAGAGGGTAGCATCATAAAGGAAAAGCTAATCAATCTTTAAAAAGATGTTACGGGTATCAAGATGACTTGAATTATTTAATATTGGGCAATGCAAATAGGGTTAGTCAAAAAGCAAGGCGGCTAACTGGTTCATATTAGTGCCCTTGAAAATATCTTCCCACAACAGTTTTCATTCTAAAATCCAAAGATTTAGATGTCCACTTCATATCACTTAAATGTCACCGCTTAAAGTAATCACTGCAAAGATTCCATCAAATGCCCTCAAACTGTGGAGCATCATTTAGCCCTGCTGTGCTATGAATATTACCTGACAATGAAAATATATGACTTGTGACCTAAAGATTGACCCATCTGCTATTTATTTAGCCTTGAAAAAAGTTATTCTGTATCATTCAAACAAAACAAAAAAAGAAAAGAAAATAGGAATTTAAAATAGTAGCACAGATAAGGTGATTTCAAGTTGTAAGTATATTTAGCTTACTTAATGATCAGAGACTTAATTTCATGTTTGTAAACTAATATTGTACAATGGAGAACATAAGAGTATTTAACTTCTGTACTGTTTAGTGAATCCCATCTGTACGTTCATAAGCTGAAAATGTAAAAGGCTAACCATGAACAACAGAAAAAAAAGATCTGTAAGATATTAAATTTATGGTGATCACCTTCTGTCAGCATAATGGAAATTCTCTGAAGGTGCTTGGCAAGTGAAGGAATTCATAGCTGTTAAATTACGTATGTATCAGCTGCAGCCTATGGTAGACAAGCCATGTTCCAGTTCATAAGTAACGGCGTCCAGAAATATCCCACACTGATCTGTGTTCTGTTAGGGAAGGTCAATCAAGGGAAAGCCAGTTCCAAGATTCCTGTACAGGAAAAACTGAAGGAAGGTCTATTTGCCCATCTGAAACTAAGCCTTCAGAATTTGTGTTTGGTGTCCCTGTTCAAATCACTTTCGGTTTAACAAACTTGATATGCTCCTTCTTTCTATTTTGGAAAACACCTCAGAATATCTTAAAAAGTGAAGTATTATTTTAAAGTTGTTGGAATCTGTGTGTGTGCATAAGTAAGGATTTTCAAGGCTTTAATATCTTTCTTCCCTCTCTTGTTAATGGGACTCATACTCCTTGATATGAAGAAATCCCTAGGAAACCTAGCTTTTCATGATGTCTGGCAAACCTCCAAAATATTTCAGCTTCTTTACAACAAGAAATAAGCTTTCTGATGAAACCCATATTTTTGGATGTAGAAAGGAGTTTCTGTGGCAAAATTCTGCTCTTCCCTCCAAGACAGGAAATACAGGAATATACTGTTCCCTCCAAGATAGATTAGTTCCATAGTTATTACTTCCAGTTTTATTATTAATAAGGCATGATGTTGATCATCTTCTTGTCTCTTATTTAAACAAGATGGTCATATGGTTCTTTCTAGTACAAGGTTGTGCTCTTTTTAGTACATAGAATCTGTTTCCTGCATTCTTATTTATTTAAATACCTAAGCACTGCAGTCAGTTATAAGCTCTCATCTAATACTATTCCTCGAGAGAATTCTTGCAAGGTTCTATCCCATTCTGTACCTGAAAGAAGTAAAAAAAAGAGCCAGGGCTGAAAAACCATCCCTCCAAAAGACCATTTATCTGCGAATACAAAGACCTTTAAAAGATGTCTGGAAATGAAATTAATTCAATTCTTCTCTAGAATTATAAGGGATCCATTTTGCCTGTAAGGCACAACCCAGTGAAACAAGAAGTTCAAAATGCAATGCCACAGCAGGAGCAAATGACTGTGCATCTGGATTTGGAGGAGTGCAGATGAAAGCTATCGTTTCTACCATTTGAGCAATGATGTGGGGCCTGTAGAGTTTTGGACTCTAATGATCCAGATGATAGGCTGGATTCTGTTTCAACACAGTCTGGAGATGCAGAGAAAAAGGTCTCAAACTGCAAATTCGTGGTGCTGGATATTACTGCAGAACTGTTACTTCCCTGGATTTGTGAAGTGTGTGAGGTGCCAGTGAAGAATATGGAGATATATTCTTCCTTGTCATCTATACTGATCTGTATTAAATCAATCTCATTGTGCTCCCGTTTTACCTCAGTGGTTGTAATGTTGTAAGTAGTTACAAATCTTATTAAGAGACTTCAAGTAGTGTAAAGTTTTATATTCAAATTCGATCTGCTGGTACGATTGTAGTTGTTTCATTTCCAAAGTAATCAAAGGGCTCTTCCTCTTCTAGGAAATTCTGACATGCTATATATAGCAACAGTTTGAGCCTTAGATGACGTGCTTTTGGATAAATAACATGGGTTGGTTACTCTTGCACTTGACATGGTGTACAGGGCAATTTTTTAGAGGATTAGAGTCTTCTCTTGAGTTGTCACTTACATGGGATTACCATTCAGTTTGGACTCACAGTATCCAAAGCCTCTTTCTGAAGGTCGAATCCTTTTATATTTTTTTGGATACACCAGAAAGATTTAATAGCAACTGTGTCCAAAGGGGACTTTCTTGCAAAAACAAGCCTGGACTTACTTACAAAGTGTTTTTAACTGTCCGAAATTCAAATAATTCCTCAAGTTCTCTTAGGAATCATACGGTTCCAGTGTGAGGTTATTGTTTTCCATCTGGACACTGTCTGGTAGTGGTATTTGCTGTAGTCATAAGTAAATAAATGAAAGAGTCAAATAAATGAACACATCTGTAAATAATTTATTTGCTGATTGATGGGCAATAAATAAACTTTAACTTCTTTCTTCGGATAGATTCACAATCAAAATTGTGGAATGAGGTATATGCTAGCATGCTAGAAGTCTGAAGTTCAAAGGTAGGATATGAGAAAGCCTCTAGGGATATCCAGAAACTCCAAAGAAGTGCCAGACAAATTCCAGTTAATGCTGTCTCTGACCTCAGCAAGCCCCTAGGTGAAACACTTTAAAGCATGCTAAAGCCTTTCTTGAAATCCTGCTCTGGTTGTCTACCTGCCCTCTATTTTGATCAGCTCTCTGCAGCCAGTTTTTCAAGAAGAGTGATATGGAGACCCAGAAGAAGTTCACTTTTGAAGCTGACAATTCTGTCAAGGACAGACGGGTGTAAATAAAGCAGAAAGGGAAGAAAGCACAAAAAATGACTGTGGTTCTGGCTCTGTGGAGACTTGCCAGACTCAGCTCATTGTTTTCACTTGTTCAAGGAGATATTTTTCCCTTCCCTTCTTTGTCCATGTGAGCTCTCAGTAAGGCAAAAATTGTCACTTAAAACTTCTTATTGGTCTTAATAATATGCCCTTTCACACCAAGTTGAATGTTTCTGCTCCTGAATAAGATCATCTATTTATTGCTAAGGTTCATTAGAAGAAAAGTGGACTATCAGAACAGAGTGAATGGGCAGCCTTGTATCCTCCAAATACTTCAAACCCAGCTTTGGAGCACTTGCACTGAAGTAGGGAAAATGCCCATGAAAAATGACTTTTTAGCTTGAGCATTTGTACAGTTACTGAACTGAATTTCAAACAGGACTCATTCAGATGTCAGACTCTTGCAATTAAAAACTGTGCTTGGCTGGCTAGTTAGTTCGTTATTACACACTTTATGGTGTGAGCTGCAAATTAGCTACTCAAAGTTCGCAGTTCAAAGGATTTGCAGGCCTAGAATTATTCACTGAACAAGATTGTGAATAATTTCAAATAATGAATAAATTCAATATACTTTTTGTTCTGTCCGTGCATAGTCTCTGAAGAGGGAGAGAATAAAAAGAGGAAATCAATCAGATAAATTATTCATCGAGAATTATTTGTTCAGCTCTAATGCTTATGTACTTAGACAATATTTTCATTGGAACAGACTCTGAAGAGCTCTTCAGCCTGCATATATCTCAGCCACAATTCATCTGTAAAAGGTTTTGAGGTTCTTGTTAAATGCAGATGCCTAGACCTAGTTGTAAGCAATAGGATTTATCTGATTTTATCACCAAGTTCTTGACTAAGTTGAGCTACTCCAAGAATTACTTAACAGCCAATGTTTTGTGGAAGAATTTCTTTGTCCTTGCTGTCTCTGCATTTGGAAATAGTTTTAAGTGATCACCCCAGCTCTGCTTGCTGTGCTTTGTGTCTCACTTGGCTGTTTCCAGTCCAGTGTGGCAACCTAGATGCTTCCTTTCAGGAATTACACCTTTTCATCACATAGTTAAAGAAGAACATCAACAGTAAATCTACTCCTATTGTGAAGACCTGCCTTTCTGTACTAATTTTCAAGGAAACTAAGATCAAGGAATTCATTGAGACGTACTACTCAGATTAACATACTAAGTAGCAAATACAGTTTCCCTTAAAATATATATTAGTTGTTAAAATAGCTTGTCACAATAGTAACAGATTCTACTATTTGTCTGCTACTCAGTCAATGCTATGTCTTTTAAAAAACAGAGACTGAAACTGGAAAGGGATATATTTTTCCTGCTTAGGGTAACCACACCTCTTTTAGTGTGAATGTCTTGTTCCACCAGATCAGTGAGACCAAGGAGCCTCTGTTCCATCTTGTCTAAAATATAGAGAATAGAGAAAAAAACAGTGGGTCTTGGGCACTGAAAAGGGAAGAACATTAGATACTGTAGAACAGATATTTGCTTTCATAGTAATGAATTTTTCACTAACATAAAGAAATTTTTTTTTCTTTTTCCTGTCAATAAGAATTCTGTTGCAATCCACTTTATTTCTGCAAGCCAGAGAGATGTCTGTCCAAAGGGACAACTCAGCGGCTAAAAAAATTAAATAAAGCTGTGAATATCTTTTCCCTCTTCTTGCAAAAAAAAAAAAGTTCTCTCATAACTTTTACTGTCATTCTTGTTACATCCTTGCTGATTGGGAGCAGGGGGCTGGAGCTGGGAAATTATGTTGGTCTTGGCTCTGCCACTGACTTACCAACGGCTATTTATCAAGTCACTTAAGTTCTTTTTATGCTATCATGAGATGTTATGCTAACATCTTTCACTTATGTTGATGTAAGAATTTGGGAGAAGGATTATCTTTTATTTTATAATGTACAGTTTAACACAGTAGGGGCATAATCTTGATTAGGATCTCCATGTGGTACTATAATAGAGTTAATAAATAATATTTGACAGCAGTCTGAAGATGGAGGTATGGAAGGAAATGAGGCATAACTTTAGAATAAACCTTAATTCACATATCATAGATGCAAAAGATATCACAAGGTAAAGTCAAACTTTGCTTCACAGGGTAATTCCATAATCTGTGTGACAACAACAAACATAGTAAATTGTGTCTCCATAGTTCTGCAGACCAAAATGTCTGATGTAAATATCATTTCCATAAAGGTAATAAGGCTCTCTTATTGTCACTTTTGAGGGTCTTTTATTTGATGGCTGTTTGTATAGCTTAGATTACCTATTGGCTCCTTATGAATCTTCATTTCATGAAAGACATACTGGCAATCCAGACAGATTGTCTGGATAATACATTATGAACTCATTTCTTCCTTTATTTCCCTGAGAATACTGAGAAAAACAGTAATATTTTTGAATACTTACTTCCTTTTCCTATTGTTTCTTTCTTCTTATTCATACAATTCAGTGTATAATATTGGTTTCTTTTATACCATTTCAAAATTTCCCTATATTTGTAAAAGTTAAACTTGACAAAATAGAACAAAAAACCTTTTTTAACTGCATAATTTCCTGCAAACTGGAAAGTGGGGTAGTTTTGTATTAAATATATGCTCAAATGTTATTTTTTGCATAAAACTGCACACCTGATAGTATTCAGGTCATGCTAATATTAGTGTGAGATTATTGTGGAAACACATTTCAATGCAATTGGCAAAACAGCAATGATGTCCATTCAACAAGCAATAGGTCCTGTTATTAAGTAATAAGTTGCACTCAGGTATACAAGGATTTTAAATGAAATGAGTTCTAAAGTTCTCTAACTGAGAATCAGGCATTTAACCAACCCCTTTCTCCTTCGTTGTTCTTGCCAGAATGTTTTGCTCTTCTTGCATTGTATTTTCTGAATGATGGATTGGAAATGTAGCCAGCTCCACGTGTAGACTGACACATGGGAATCCTCTGGTTTAGAGTGCACACATTGTGCGTGACTGTTTCACTCTGTCTTTGCTTCACTGAGGCAATTTCACAGTGTGACATCTAGAAGAAAAAGCCCAAGCAAAAGATAAGACAAGACACTTTAAACTAGAACAGGTCAATTAAAAAACTTATTAAGAAGCAGTTAAGGTTCTATAGCTGCTGCATAGAGTATTCAGCAGAGAGCTGGTGTGCTGGGATGGGTCTTTCTTCTCTTTCCCTAGGTATCAGTTACTGTAAGTGCCTGAGGAACACCATGAGTAGCAGAGACAACTTCAAAAATACTTGAACAAATTCGAGTAATTTTGCCAAGTGTTGCAAATGCCTGAATTTGCCAATTATCTCTCTGTAACTGTGTTATCTGTCAGGAGGTAGTCTGAATGAGCAGATTGATTTTACCTTAGTACTGGTCTGCAGCATGAGAGAACAGGTCATTTGCAGGGCAACCATGCTGGAAGATGAGGTGAGCTCTGAGCTGGTGGGTGAGTCAATCAGGTGAGGCCATGCAGGACTGCCAGGGTACATCCCATGGGACACTGCTCATGGGCAATTTGTATCAAAGTAAACAGATATCGAGAAACTCGAAACTGGATTGTCTTCTGAAGGTCTCATTCTGGTCTGGAGCATCTCTCCTACAAGGAAAAGCTGAGGGAGCTGGGCTCATTTAGCCTGAACAAGAGAAGACTGAGAGGGAATCTTATAAATAGAAATATCTTATGGGCAGGTGTCAAGAGGATGGGGCCAGACTCTTTTCAGTGGGGCCCAGCAACAGGACAAGGGGCAACGGACATAAACTGAAGCCTAGGAAGTTCCAGGTGAACACGAGGAAGAACTTCTTCACACTGAGGATGACGGAGCACTGGAACAGGCTGCCCAGAGGGGTTGAGTCGTCTCCTTCTCTACGCATATTCAAAACCTGCCTGGATGCGGTCCTGTGCATCCTGCTGTAGGTGAACCTGCTCTGGCAGTGGGGTTGGACTAGATGACACCCAGAGTCCCTTCCTACTCCTACCGTTCTGTGATTCTGTGGTTTGTGAGAGAGTGACTGCAAATTATCCTGTTCCACACCGTACTCTTGGGCAATGTCAAACATGAGTTTTGTTGGAACTGGGCCCTCAAATGCAGGTTGTTTGAGTATTTAGTTGTTGTTGGTATCTGGGATGGTATCAATGTTTTGCCTGAATCAGACGCATTGGTTGATGACACAAAATTAAAATCTCTAGGGCCATTCCAGTTCTAATCACTCATTCAAAGTATTGTTAACAAATTTTAAAATACAGCTTACCATTGCTGTACTTATTTTTTTAAATATTAAGTTACATTCCAGCTACTGTGATGCCACTGAAACTGAAAAATGTTCTATATTTGCTGTAAAAAATAATGTGAATGTGTTTGGGAGCTGAATGGAAAAGAAAGCTATTTATATTTTAATATTTTGGCAACTTGATGAATGTAGGCAAAGCATGGTTGTCACCAACAGAAAGGAAAGATCCAATATTACACAGTGCAAATCATTCAGGAACAAAATCCAAGAAACAAAAAACCCCTTTATTTTAAATCAAAATGCAAAAAAGGTCAAAAGTTGTTTGTCAGAGACTCAGGAAAAAAGACAACAAAAATATATCTTTTAGATCTACCTTGGGAAATTAATACTGAGGTAATTTTCAGGCTAGGGCTGGAAAGGTAGCACTTTGTCATTTTAGAATAAACACCAAAAACAGATGCCACAATTTCATAAAATAAACATGCAGTGAAAGGGTAACACAGACATTAGCAGCAAACTGAGACAGTAGCCAATACAGTATGATGAGAAGGAATACTCAGTATGGTGTGATGTGCAAAAGAAGCCATTAGCCATATGGTACAGTGTGAAGAGGGCCTCTGTGACTAAGTAACAGTTGTATGTTATGCGGTTTATAAAATAATTATGCAATGGCAAGCAACTCTTTTATAATTATTGGCTGTTTCAAAATATTTCTGCTAATCTGGAGGCATTTACTAAGTTGATGGATGCAGGCAGTCTGCTTGCTGTGTCTCCATGTTTCTAGATTGTGCGGTGCATCATCCTACTAAAGATGGTGACCATTTTAGACTTGGCCACTAGAGACTGTATTTGTTTTTCTTTTTCCGAAAAGCCAGGGAATAACCACTTAAATACATAATGGATTGCTTGGACACCTGCAAGGAAGGACCCAGTCGCTACTCTTCCGTTATTCATTGGCACCCAGTTGCTACCTTGCCTTTATTCGTTGGCACCTCTAAAAATTGAAAGCGTGGCACTGGAAAAACCTAGTCCTCTGCCACTATGGATGGCATAAACTGATCACAATTTCAGCAGATTTCTGAGCCTTTAGCTTTTTAATGCTGTTTCTTTCAAGCTTATATTAGAGTCTACAGAAGTATTAGCAACTGAGGAATGTTGAACAAATTTCCTTGGTTTAGCCAAGAAGAAGATGGCACTAATTTCCTTTTCTTTTTCTGTTGCTCCTCAAGCCAGCGTATGGAAGACAAGTGCCTGTTAGATATTTGTTAAGTGCAGCACTTTTGCCTCGAAATGGGAATAAAGTAATAAAGAAATAAGGTTTTGGGGAATTTGTTCAACTGCAAATTCTGCTAGCAAGTGAGACTTGGCATCCGGAGTAGCTCCAGGCTCCTGGCTCTGGGGGAAGGTGAGAGGTTTCTTAAATCCTCTGTGAACTGTGACCCTGCAATACATGGAGCAGCTGCATAGGAGTAAGGTAGGGACGTGGAACTGAACAGCACCAGCTGGGACATCAAACCTAATCCCCAGGAGCCAAGCATAGATGCATAGCTAGGAGAGGCCCGCAAAATATCTCTTCCCTTTCTATCTATTTGACACATGCTGCAGGCCACAAAACACTTCCCAGCTTCCCCCAGTAAACTTTACATCTACCGTAAAAGACCAAAAGCCCCAAGTGTAAAATATGACAGGAAGAGCACAGGAGAGATCAAGGGCATCGCCAGTATAAAGGTCTTTGAACATCCTCTGTCTGTCACACCCACATGGGTCAGCTCTAGCTCAATCCTGGAGACAGTACAGATCAAATGTGATTTTTATTCTATGCATCTTGTGAATTGCTGTTAGTGCTCTAGAATAGCACATGTATAATTTCACTGTAGTAGGTAAGTCCACCATCTAGGTTTTCAGTTTTGGAGTGGTTACTGGATGTTTCTGTGGGGCAGGGAGCTGGTATGAGCTAGAACAATTGAACTAGCCCTATAACAATGACACATGCCATTAGAAATCATAGAAGCTAAATCTGCTCTCTATGAGTCTTCTGACAAGACTACAGTGCACTAAAATAAACTTCTGGTCTATATGTAGGTGTAATGAAAATTTTGCTGTGGCTGAAAGCATTTTTCAAGGCTGCAATCCAATGACATGCTTTTTACCACATTTTAAAGACTGAAAAGGAATGTGATGTTAAATATAATGCAAGGATATAAATTAGGAAATTGCACTACACAGAATAACACATGCAGATATATGTGTATATATATACTTTTTCTTACAAGAAAAAAGTGATTGTTCATCGATGAAAGCAGCTGGCATGACTGCTGAACCAGTTATTTTATCTGGTATTACTAGTGAAGATGCCACTTTCATTTTTGCTAGCATTTGTAGTGTAAATGAGGAGCAACCTATCGTAAAATGATGCTACTGAGATCAAAGGAAGCAATCCTTACTACCAAGCTAAAATCATTCTGGGGAAATGTTTTTGATTATGGTTAATGATGTAATCAAGCCAGTAAACTGCCTAGAAGTTGGAGTTGCAGCAGGCGTACAGCCTGCCCATTACAAAGCACCTAATCGACAATAATATAGAGGGAAGAAAAGGTGTGATGTAGCAAACAAGATGCCAGTTGAATGTTTACTCTAATGGCACACAAAACTGGACAGATTTGATTAGGATACTTCTGCTTATCTTCTTAAGAGGAGAATACTGAGTGGCTGAGGGTTTAGCACAGAAAAAATCCAAAAAGCCAAAGGTGGAGAGGAAAGGACCAAAAAAGGTAATTTTTTAACATCTTTGATTTCATTCTTTAAAGACCAATTACTTTCCTGTCCCCTGTGGGAGAAAAACATTCTTCTTCTTAATAGCAGAATCATTCTAAGACTTCTCTGATTCATTTTATATTTAGCAGATTACAGTTTTGGAGTCATCAGTAGGAGAGAACCCAGCAAACTGACAGACCTGAAATCATGTCCTTTGATTGTAATTGACAGGGAAAGCATTTAAGGTAAAGAAAAAAAATATTTTATTCATCTTTGATTACACTGTGATGTGATTTGGTGACATAATACAGCTGTGAACTGAGGCAAGAAAGGCAATAATTCCTACTTGAGGTTTGACATGATGTAGCCCTTTAGTCTTCTTCAAACCAATGCCTCCAGCTACAATAGTCCCCTTGATGGAGTCTAGAAAAATAGGTATACAGACTATTACACTTTAAAAGGGAAACAGCTTTAAAATAACATTTCTCTAGGCCGTGTATTTTGGTATTAAATGGCTAAGCTGATACACATTTTTCTTTATCAAAATTAAATGTAGGTAATCTATTAAAAAATCACACGTTGGATAAAAATGATTCACTTCAGAAGGGTCTTAAAAGTAATATGAAAAGAAACTATTTTTCACACCTACAAAACAATTGAATCGCAAGCACCTACTGGAAGTAAACGGTGCATTTAGCTAATTCACATGCAGAGGCCTTATTTTAAGTACTTTCTATATCTTGTGGCTATCTTAAACTTTTTTCTTTGTATTTCGTTCTCAGAATATCACTTCAGTATTCCTAGCAATTTATTATGTCAGGATCTTCAAAAGTACTTAACAGCACCTGGTTTACAAAGCCCTTGGGCATCACTGAGAGTTCAAATTTTCTGTAAGGAATAATATAAAGAAAAAATGTGAAAAGAAAGTCAGTACAATAAAAAATGTATAATGAAATTTTAGCTGCCATAGGTGTGTAATTTCAGATAGCCTCTCTGTTTGCTCCTGGAAGGTGATTGTGGCTTACATCATTCACCTCGCTTGGATTGACCTAGACAGGAACCTAACTTGGTGGGCTTAAACTGAGTATCCCAAGTGAAGTATGAGAAACCCCATGCACCCATTTATGTTGTAGTTTTTCACAGTGCAGTTCCGGGAGGTTCAAAATGTCTTGCTCGTTACTGAAATGTTTCCTTGCAACTACAAGATAATTAAGAGATCATCCGTTTCATAGTTACAAAATGTGTGGCTCAATTCCAAAAGGAAAATGTACTTTCATGATCATGATCAATTCTTGGTAATGACTGGGTTCCTGCTAGCACATTGGGTTTTTAGATATCAGCAGTTAACCTAAGGCAATAAAGAAAATGTTCTGTCACATCTTCAGGATGTGCGTTAGGGACATTTGAAAAACAAGTGATTTGGTTGTCTTCACGAATACTTTCTGATGAAACTGCAAATTCAGTAGATACCACAGAATCCAAAATTTTTTATTCGTGCCTCTTCACAATTGTTTTTTAAAGCTATCTTTCTGTAATACTTTGCAAAAGCCTTTCTGTTGTCTAATTTGAGCTACTATATGTGGTTATGAAAATAAGGTAGCATGAAGCATATATTCAACAGAATAGTGTTATTTCATAGCAGAAAAAATGAAGTTCATCATCAAACAAATTTCATCATCATCTTAACTGATTTTGAATGTGTAAAGGACTGTTCTGTATCACTGGTCTTTTCTATTTGCAGCTATTATATGCAGAAAAAGACAGTAATGGCAGTTGCATAGACTGAGGTTCCCACTACATGGAAGAGCTTCGTGACACAGCAGCGCCAGCTGAGCTGTCTTCCCTAATCTCTTGCTTTTATAATTGTCACTATGTCTAAACTACAGTGACCAGTTCTATGAATAGAATCATTCAGACGCCCTGCCCTGTCTACAGGGAATGCCAAAAAATTTATAAGTTACTTCACGTGGTGAAGATGGAACTAATTAAGTACCGCTAACTCAGACTTAATCCATCAAAGAGCAAATGGGTACTGTTAGGAATTGTACCTAGATATTAATTGTTCCATGTCTGATAACCTAGTTGTACAGAATGCTGACTTCTTTCCAGGTTTAGTCTTCTATGACATGGGGAGTTCAGAACTTCAGATATAAGATGCTGTTGACATCTAAAAAAAATAGAATAAAAAAGGAACAAATCCAGTTAGAAACCTTCAGGTGAGCTAAACACAGTCATCACAACTACAAACATGTAATGATCCACGCAATTAAATCACCGTATTTAAGAATTGTGAAAAGCAGGGTAGTATCCGCTTTGTGGAATTAACCATTCAACAAACCCAGGTCTAGAAAAGGCAAAATAGTACAGAGACTTGCATCTTTATTTACCTCTCCTACTTCCCAAGTTAGAATTACCCATCCACTAGGGTGATTGTTCGTGGGGGTACACTACTTTATTTTGTCCTCGCCTTGAAAGATTCCCAGTGCACCACATTATTCATGGCCAGCAAAACATTAAGAGGACAGGAAACTCTTCATCTGTCTAGTTGTACAAATCAAGTAAGAGTTGATTTTTTCCCTTTTTGGTCATTGATACCACAGTTTCAACATTCTGAACCAAATCCATGTGAGAGTGGATTTATGGTTGAACACAAATATTAGGAAAATAAAAAAAATTACTATCTAATAATAACAACATTTAATGACCACTACTCTCTACCTACTACTATGAATAGGCTTGGAGATTCCAGTCTGCACTCATAAAGGAAATTCCACTCAAAATGATGTGTCTTACTTCACTAATACTGTTGCAACATTCTGCAATTATATGTAAAAGTAAGAAATACTGATTAAACTGTATCAGCATATTTATTAGCTGTTGCATTTTTCACAGTCCATTTTCTGTTTTCTATGCATTACTAAGTAAAGAAAAAAACCCCTAAAAATAAATTTCAGATCAAATTTATAAAGTTATAGTTAAAGAAACATTATCCCTAAAATTACCATTTGAATTATAAGCAATTTTGGGAGTAATTATAGTGCACACTCTACATTCAATGCATTCTGATATATGGATAATTACTCCTGGTAATATGCGTTAGTTAGATTTTATAACAACAATAACAATTTATTGCAAAATTAATTCCTTGGCACAATTTAACATTTATTGATGTGAAATCAAAGTGAATTGATTTTATTGCAGACCACTTGTGATACGCTTTCCCTATGCTTCTGCCCTAATTGGTTATTACAGGTCATTTTGGTATTTAGTTTTAAAAATAAATTAATTTGGTACCAAGGTGCATTTAGTAAAATGGCAAGATATTTACAGCTCATGTGGTTTTATTTAAATAAAAAAAGGTAAGGTAATGCAATCATCTTTGGTATAAAGTGATGGATGAATTGAAAACATTTCTGAATCAGGTCAATGGTAGTGATGATTAGTGCATTGTTAATCAAGTTGCTGAGATTGCTATCAAAAGCTTTATCTCTTTCAGTCAGACTCGTGAGAGGATCATGAATATTAAAGAGATTCAAATAGATCTGCACTCATGTAATATGGAGCACTACAAATGAAAAGGCTAAATGAACCCAGACTGTGACTTTATGCACTGATATATCTCTTAACTAAAGAGGAATGTCTAATCCATTTCTATACTTGTATTAGGCTCCATACTTTGCAAGTATACAAAGACAAAGTATTTCATGTATCATATTCATTTTATGGGCTAAGTACTTATTTACTGCCCTATCAAAGTGAAGAAAAACTAGCTGTAGAAAAGGATTTTTTCATGTTAGAAACAAAAGCTACTATAGGCCAGATTTTAATTTCTACAACACCAGTAAAATCCGAAGTAGTGCACTTGAAATCAGCAGCCTCATCTCAATTACATTACTCTTATTTTATCCTGACTTACCTGAAATTAGGATTTAGTCCAGCATATAGTTTGATTATATGTCTGGAATGCACACTTACTTTAAATCTTAGACAAGACATAACAAATAATGTATATAATCACAAATGGGTGGTGCACAGATATGGACAGTGGAGTTGCACCTGAAACATGCAAACATGCACGTATCTGCTTAACTGTGTGCTCCCGAGAAACTCTGTGGATATTCAGCTGGATAAATTGGGGAGACAAGGCTAAGCAAGTTCAATTTTGCAGGTTCAAGGCCTTCCCTAGAACCAGTTCTTCAAAGTCAGATATAAAGAACAAAAATTCCAGATGAACAAAACAGAATGCACCAAACCAACTTCATGCTTATGCCTGTCTGACAATTAATATGTTAGAAAGGAGTCAAAATGGATGTCAGCAGCTGTCTTGCCAGGGCAAGATACTGATTCTAGATGGAGTTCTTTTAAAGCTGGTTCAAATAAGTGCAGAGACTACTTATTTTTATATGTGTGTAGAGCATGTAGAGATACATTTGCACTATGGCAGTCTGTAGTGTAAACACACCTCAATTTGTCTCAGAGGTTCTACCTTTCCATAAACAACAGAGTAGGAGTTCAAACCTACTCATGACTGCTGACTATGAGAGGTAAATTCTTACAAAACTGCCACTTTACAGAAAACATATGGAACTAAGGGTCCGTGAGGTAATAGCAGTACAGTCTGAGAGAGTCGTCTGGGCAGTTTTCTCTAATGTTTTGTCAGTACACTGTGGCCGTTGATTATGACACTGTTTCTAGTCATATATAAAGTGATTTACATAGAATTTACTAAACTTTCACTAAAGCCAGCAGCAGAAATACTGAAACTTTAAAAGTTCATGAAGATAATCCTTGCTTTGCATATGTACCATGAAGGCTAAGCTGTTTTGGAGTGGATGACTCCATATCAAATATACAAATAATCAAGTAATACAAATTGTATAGTGAGTGTGTGACTATACTCAAAATCATATAGTACTACACTAGTGGGGCCTAATAAACAGCATAATAAAACCATTACTCATCCTTTGTATTTTCAGATGGTTTCCTCTATCAGATCACACCTTCTGAATCTGGAAATTTACCTCATAGCTGAGAGAGACAAAGAATGAAAAACTTCACTGGCCCAAGCCAGTTTTGCTAATTTATGTAGACCACCCTGAGCACAGTGTAAGACAGAGACCACCAACGTCACTTGTTATGGTTAAACTACAGTGAGACAGTCCCTCATCTTTCTGTGCCTTGCTCCTGTTTAGTCTCTTCCCAGCACAGAAGCATGTCTTTAATGACCTTCCTGCCTGCTGAAGCAGTTCTGCCACACTCCAACATTGTGCTGTGTGAACACATTCCAGACTCTAAAAGTAAACACATTAAAAAGCCCCATAGCTCTCTCATCACCTCCTCGACATCACAATTTTTTATCTTTTATTGTGAGGGAAGACCATGTTAAGGGGTGGATTTTATACTTTGATCTGAAAATGCTGGGATTCCCAGAAGAGCTCATGTCTTTGAGGAAGGAGGCATGACCCTGTGAGTGAGTGGTCAGGAGAGCTTTGTCTTCCATAGTCCTAACTCCAGTTTTTATCTTTGACTCAAGAGAGCTCAGTGGACTGGAGGTCTCTTGGGAGGTCATCCATGGTAGCCTAGGCTAGTCTGACGGATGGCTTTGATGATGAGGAGTAAGACCCTTAGTATAACCAGATATCCAATCAAGAGGCAGGCAGGCATCATGGCAGCTTGTCTTATTACGTGGTCTTCTGCATTTTAAGTAGCTGGGACTCTTCAGATAACCTCTTTATTGGCTAAGCTGGTGTAATATCAGAGCCTTCAATAAATTTGCCCTTATGTTTCCTGGGCTGGATGTAGCCCAAAGCACATAAATTTTCTTTCCAGACATTTAAATTCTAGATCTGCTGATGTGCTTACCCTGTCCAGTGAGGCCTTGCTCGTCTGCATTGCCTCCCAGTCACCTAGCAGACTCACCTGTAATTGTGGCAAAGTTGTGTCACCATGCACCTGAACCTTGAAAGAAGCAGAGACACTTAAAATGAATCAATAAAAAGAAGAAATAAAATACAGCAAGTTTTCTGCACAGAAGTTGCATTTCAGAGGGTGATAAAAATTCATTACACAATAAAAAGCAGATACAAATGCAGGCTTTTGCACTTTAAACCCATGGGCTCAAATGCTTTCCATCCTAACTGCTGGCTCTTAGCTAGCTGTCAGCTGACTAATGTCAGCCAGTCTCTCTATCTTGTGTCATCTTTGTTTACGGGAAATAGCACAACAGTCCATGTAATTGGATTGAGGAACTAGCACTTAGCACCGCTATATAATGCAATGTGATTACTATTTTTTTGCCTGATTTATCCTGGTGCCTCTCTTAGGCTCTTATTCACCAGCTTAAGTCAAGACAAACTCTGCTAAAGTTGGCCGAATTCAAGCAGTATAAAACTGACATACATGAAAGGGAGGAATTGCGTGCCAAGTCTAGAACACACTAAATTAACGTTTATGTGCTATTCTGCCTGAAGAACACTTCTGACTTGTAAATGCTAAAGCATTTGAAGTCTGCAAATCCACAGAACAAGACATGGCTTACATTTAATCAAGGAGTGGAAACAGTTATTGAATATAGAAGCAGCAGCATGCAAGGGGAAAAGGAGGGAGCCTATATGATAGTTCCTCAAGGCAGCCATGACCATCCTGGATGTTTCTGGTTAGAGCTGTATTTTAGTTTATCATTATTTTAAATCAGCATATTTCATATATTTGACTAGGAAAAACTGAAAAAATGCTCTGTGTCCTGCAGTGCGATCCTTAAAATATGAAGAAAAAAACACTCAAAAATTTAACCTGAGAAGGACTATTAGCAGACACAGGAAGTTGATATTGTCAGTCAAATTACAGCCCTATAGACATTCCAGGATGGGTTTGAAATCACTATATCCATAGAAAAATGAAAGAGCAGCTAAAAAGTATTCAGAGTGCTGGATCAGCTCTGTATCTACGTGCAAATTCTTGAAGTTTGTAAAAAAATATAAGTTTTGTAATTGTACTTTGTCTATAGACCATTGACCTAAAGATGTCTGCAGGAAAAGTATTTGCTTTGCCAATGATATTCCTGCCTTCTACCCAAAAGATAAAGTGCTTTAAACAAAAAGAACGAAACAGTCTAAGTCCACCAGCAAGGTCACTTACTCGACTACCCTCAAAGCAATGCCAATGTTGTTAAACAAAGCATTTCACAGGCTGTTGCATAATTATCATTATAACTTATGATAATTATCATTATAACTTAACTATCCTTAAGCAACTTCAGACTAAAGGTATAAAAGTGGCGTAAAATAACAAAACTCCATGGGAGGAATGGAACTTAACTGATGGATACTGAGAGCTGGAGTTATAATTTACTTTCTCAAATTGCACATTGCTTGAATAAATCAGATTCATTCATCTTCTCAGGGACCCAGTTCTAGTCACAGTGAAGGAGACTTTGACTTGTTTATTTTTTCACAAAGAAACAAATGGCATAAATAAACAAACTGCATAACCAAGGAAATTTGTTATGTCTTCAAAAGAAGTTTCACTACAAATACACTGCTCTTCAATTTCAGAGGGAGCACTTTTAGAGGAATTGGCCTCATGAAACTGAAAGACTGGAAGTGTTAAATGGCACTACCAAACTTCAGGAGTTCAATCTTTTTTATGACATATTGCTGTTCAAAAGACAAAAAAAACATGTGAAAACCTTCAAATTCAGTGGCATATGCTAGTGGATCTTACTGAAAAGAGGTGAAAGAGGTGTATGTCCAACAGTGCAGCAAGACAAATGAATTTTAATAGTTCCTTTGGATGGAAGTGTCAATAGATTATTGCAGATCATGTAGTTCTCTAAAATTGCTTAAAAACAAGCATGTAGTAAGTTCAGAGCTTTATATAACCTACGATTTGACCAAGTCATTGTCCTCTGAGAAAATGAATAAGTTTTATTCCAGTTAAATTTAAATGCTTTTCTAGTTGCATCAAAAGGAATGAATTTATTTAATTTGAAAGGAATTTTCAAAAAATAATCTTAAGTATGACACAATGTCAAAAGAAGTATGATATTTTATTGTCCAATGTTCAAAACTTAACAAGACCATAGAAGTTGTTTTTATCTGGTGTTCAGGCCCGCAGTTTGTGAGTCAGCTTCAAGGCTCACAGAGTTGTGAATCACAGCCAGCTTAATCATTAATACATATGCCCCCCCCGCCCAGTTTTATCATTTAGCAATAAAGCAGCATTTGCTGAAATTCCATTACTCAACTTGCATTGAACATAGCCATTTTATTATTATTTGCTCTTTTTGAACATTGTTCCTTATTTGTTCATCATTATCTGTATTTCTAAACGTCCCATCGTGCTGCTGTTCCACTTATCCATGTACAGCTTTTTTTTCCCCCAGTACTTCCTCTAATATGCTCTTCAGAGGAGCTGGTGTAAGTACATCTTTAGTGGAAGACAGTGATATGGTAGTCATGCACCAATTACTTGTGTCCTTGACTTCGGTCTCACTTCTACCTGTACAATCCCACACAGGAAAAGCAGTCACATTATTTTCCCGCTTCAATTCTGAGCTGCTGTGACATACAGGGTCCAAAATCTGTAGTACGGCTCTTTTTGACAACTGCTTCACTGATTAAATTCCCAGCATTGTGTTTCCATTAAGTCCACTGTGGCTGGGCGCTGAGGGTTGTAATGGCCCCTAATGGTGGTCCTGTGCAGCCTCTCTGGGGCCTTCCCCTGCCTGGCCCTTGGCCCAGGACACTATTTCAGTCCTCTCAGGGCCTCCAGCTCCCCGCAGCCCAGCCCCAGGGCTGGGGCTGTCCTTGGTGTCCCGTGGCCTGCCCTGCTCCCTGGCTGGGCCTGTGCAACAGACCCCAGCTGCAGGGCCCAGCCATGGCTGAGAGGCCCTGCCTTGCCTCCCTGGGGGACCCGCTGGCCTCTCCTGGCCCCTGGGGAGCCGTGCACCTCCAGCACCCTGAGTGATCTGGATTTCAGGTCTTAAAAGTAGGCAGGATTTAGTCCCCAAGCTCCCCTTCACTCTTTCCAAGGTCTGAGGTGCACCGGGAATGCACAAAGGGCCTACGAGCGTGTGTAACTGCGCAGCAGGAAAAGCCACTGGCAGGAGGTGGATTTGCACCGGAACTGAAGGAAGCGACATAACTGCCACCATCTCTGCGTAGAGAATTTTCATTCCTGAAGACAGTCAAATAATCTTTATAGAGCTTTTCACTCCTTGCCAGTCTTATTTTGCATGGAAAAACCAGACAGCCTGTAGATTAGCAGGAACTGGAGGCAGCAGTCAGGAAACAGCAGCGTGACATAAGGGAAAGCATAATCTCCCAGTATGGACATTGCAGAGGTAATGGCATTGCTCACAAATGAAAAAACACCATGGTAGCTATTCCCAACACTACAACAGATAACAATAAATTAGCAAATAAGAAGAAAATCTGAAGCTGTATTGAAATTCTGTGGAGCACCACAATGAAGTTATTCCTCTAGGATCCAATTCTGCTTGTGTAAGCAGTCAGGCCCCATAGAAAGTGTTCCTATTTGCAAGCAAGGACTATGACATTGCATTGATCATGAAAATCCGTTGCTGTTCTTTGGTTTTTGTTTTGTAATTTTTTTTGTCAAAGCACGATTAGCCCATATACTTTGGGGAAAAACAGGATTGAGCATCTGAGCAATTATTTTCTTTAGCAGATGATGTCATCTCATCAATAGATATTTGTTGACTAAATAGCAAAGTGAATAGTTCACAAAAGCTGGACTTCTGAGTTTAAAAGCATGTGTAGAACTGAGACTTTTTTTCTTCCCACAACACTGGTGATACTTTAAACAGTCTGTTTAATCCATTCTGTCAGAGGTCTCATGAGTTGATGTCTCTGCTTTAGGCTTGTGTTGATTCTTTGGCCAAGCCTTAAAGCTTCGTGGTTTTTGATACAGCACTGAAACAGAAGCTTTGATGCTTGGGATTGCTGACTGCATGAAGTAAATAATGTGAGGGGAGTCTGAACTTCTTCATTTTTTATTAAGTCTTCCAATCACATAGAAAACTGAAGGCAAATGAAAGTCACGTGAAAAGGAAATAAAATCCTATAAACTGAGAATATACTTCTTGTTTCTAATCCCTCTAACACACCCAGAGTCTGTTTCCACTCCATGGGAATAGTTATCCTGACGTTCATACCTCACTATTTTGAAAAAAAACGAACAACTCTGTGGCAATCACTCTACTACTCTGGGGATACACATTCGCCTTTTATTGCAAAGAGGTGGACATTGCAAAAGCTGAATATTTAGTTTATGGAAAGGGAATGAAAAACACTGTGCTCATACTTCATGGAGAAGCAAAGAGATCCAAATTCAGTTTGGAAGGACCTGATATTTGAGGAAGGCTTAGCGTTCCTCTGCATCACAAAAGGTGTATTTTTGCCTTACTGCATGTAGTTTACACGTGGAACTATCTGTCAAAGGTCATAACTGAAGATGAGATTCGAAGTGGCATGGAGTATTTGGAGAGGAACAAGATTATTGTGACATACAATGACAAAAACTTCTAACAAAATCCACATGAGAAATCTCACACTTCACAAGTTGTTATGTTCTGACTTCTGGGGTCTCATAGGGAGCAGCTTCCATGTCTTTGGACTGTATTCTCTCTCTTTGGTGTGATACTGGCAACTTCGCAATTACTTTATTCAAAAGGACTTTGATGCACCATAGTACACTTCTGCCAATAAAAACCTGGCAGAAACTCCACAAAGGATGTCTGATGGCTGCATTATCAGATTTTATCTCTGGACCTTCTGAACCAAGGACATCATCAACAAATAGCAAAAACTATCATCATGAACAAATCTTGGATAGCTTCTCTGGTAAGTACAAGACTAAAAGAGTTGCTCTAACTTTTCCTGATAGAAAATAGAAAATGGAATGAATTAGAGACTCTCTGCCTTTGTAGAAAAATGGCTCAGACAGAATTTTGAGAGAGGATATATAGGACATACAAAAAAAAAATGGGAACATAGTAGCCCTAACAATAGCAAAGGAGTCACCGTATCTGTAGTGTTTGAAACAATGAGGATGATCGCTGTAGTGCCTTCCCAAATGAAGGTAATAGAAATCATATTTTAAATACTGGTTTTGACTTCTCTGCTTTCTTTTTCTAATTACCTCCTCCATTTTTTTTTTTCCTGAAAGTGCAGAGTTTATTAGGAGGAGTTGAGTGCAGAAAATATTTTCCTCATACATCACACTAGCTCTGCTTTGGAGTGCACAGGAGAAAATGGTGATTTTCTTGTGATGGACCATTTCTTTTCCTCCAGGTCTCTCAGAAAGCTGGAATTTTGTTTAACTAACACTCTCTGCAGCTGGTGGTTCTGCTCTGCCACATTTTTGTATTTCCACAGGCCTTTTCCAACAGTCCAAGGGGTTAATAGAAATCTATTAAATAGCTTTAAAATACATTTCACGTATTTTTGTGGCTGTTTCCTGGTGTGAATCTCTTATTATTTTACTGACCCTTTTAGACATCAGCTGCTCCCCTTGTACTGAGCATATGTAATCCCTCTGATTTGCCTGTGTCACTGGCACAGCAGTTAGATTACTGAACCTTTGTGTTTGTGTCTTCTTCTATACATGACTTAAAAATTCCAGGAAAAATTAAATATTGCTGCTGGACCAAAAGGGGTCTGATCTTGCTTTTGCTGGTGGCCATGACCACACTCAGGGTGGAAGAAGACAACATGGATTTGCAGAGCTGGCATCCAGAGCTGATTGCTCAACAGAAGTGGTTCACTAAGAGGTTTTTCTTATTTTAATTTGATGCCAGTTATTTTCTTTAGTTTGTTTGCTTGAGGCTGTGTTCCCTTCTCTACACTACTACTCTTTCATGCCCTCTAATGGCATTCTGCTGAACTTCACAATGAACGTCAAACAACTTTATTAAACAAAAATGGCTTTGTCATTATAAATTAGACATATGCTTTGTATTGTTTGTCATTCACATGGAAAATAACACACACACCAGTGTACTATATTTTAGACTTAATACAGATCTTAAAACTTCTTCTGAGAATCTTTTTCTGGCTAGCACTTCATTGCTCAAATACAACCCGGCTTTTGCCTGTTTTTCTTTATGCCTGGGCTGCATGTCACAGAAAGCACAAGAATTGTTTCACTTTGGTGGATGCTTAGGACACAAAATCCTAGACCTGTAGGATGAAAGGATACTTACGATGCATGCTAGGGACAGGACGTAACCTATTAAGAGTAAGAAAAACAGTATTTCTCATTACAGGTGGAAGGTTCAAAGAGGTTTTCCGCTGCTTCCTGGATGTCTCCGTATTGCCATGTTTCTGAGTTGAAGACATTAGATGTGATTTAACCCAAAGCTCACTGCAAAATATATAGTTTCCATACCTTCAATGTGCTTGGAAAAGTTAGGTTTGAAACTTTTTAAGTTCTTTGTACTCAAGTCTTAGTTTATATGCCAGGTCAGAAAGAAATGTTAAAGAACAGAATTCATAGAGGTTTTGTTTGTTTGTTTGTTTGTTTGTTTGTTTGAAATCAGGAAATTACAGTAAAGCAGTGACTTTGAGAGGAAAGATAAACCAAAGGGGGCAGACTGTTGAGTCTCATATGGCATATGAGGCCATATGGCTGATGAAGTAGCAAAGGGTCCCAGCTCTGTCAGAGCACATCCCACCACTGAAAACCAGGTGACGTGATGCTCTATATGGTCTGAGTGGCTGGGATATTCTGCTCCAGATGATCACATCTTAGCGCACAAAAGTTGTAATAAGCTACCTGAGGACCTTTTTTTACCGTATTTCCAATGCTTTATTACTTTTTCTCTGGGTAATGAACACTGCAACTTGGTGCTTCTGTGTTATCATGGCAAAGACAAAAGAAATTCTCATTTCCACAGATTTTTCGATCAAGCCCTTGTTCTGAAGTAATTATTCTGCATCATTGTAGCTTCAGAAAATCTTTTACTTACTTCTTTGAGGGCAAGACACAGTGTAGAGATACACAAATACTGTACACATAGACTGTAAGACTCTACTCACTAAAAATATAATGTTTCATTTATGCATTGGTCCAGGCATCTCAGTTTTGCTCAGGAAGCCCTGAAGTTTAGTTCCCTCAGTATAGTTAAGTACTGTTTTTCTTACAGAGTTAGTGCTGTGTAAACAAACAGCTCGCAAGCAGAGACAAAAATACTCATCCCATGTATCTTCATACATATGTCTTTAGACAGCACTACTAAGCTTTGCAAATGAAAAAGGGCTAGCTTACAAACAGGCCATCCTGTAAAACAATCGTGTTGACTCTTTCTGTGCCCCCAGAATTTTTTATTCCTAGACAACTTGTTATAAGTCGATACCACTATGCTCCTGTGAAATGAATGTTGCAGCTTATTATCTAGTTCCTGAAACATCTTTAATATACAGACAAAAGCAATATGTTACAAATATGTGTGTAATATAAATAAATTTGGTCATGGTGTTTTGTCTGGTATTACCACCTCCATTTGCAGAACATCCAGATCTGGAGGACAAACTCTGCAGGTGTTTTGTTATCGACCTTAGTGGGGAAAAGATCTCACCCAGAGAATTTCACTTGCTTTTAGGCTATCTAAAGGATTCTGTCTGTGAGCTTGAGCTTCTGAGGCTACTATTAAGATTGTGCTTTTCTGCTCCTTGTGTTGTCCGTGGCTTTTGCAGGGGGAGTTAATGCGCTTTCTTTCCCGTATTTGGACAAATTTTTCTTTGCTTGTACTTTACTCAAGAAAAGGGATGGTTAATCTTCTACCAGGGCAAAGGTCAAGATTGTCTGTCTTCTCCCATATTCCCAGAAGACTGATACTTTCGTAAGGTTCCTGATCCTGATTATTCAAAGCATTTTTCTGGTCTTAGTTGTACTACTTCCAACAAGTATTCTAAAGAGTGTTCTGCTGATTAAGCAAGTTGCCTAAAGTGTAACTTTTCCTCTACAGCTATCACTGCTTTATCTGATGCTTCCAAATTTCACTGTCACATTTTCTGACTTTAAAATAAGGAGGTAAGAGTTTAAAGCAGTAATTTTGTATTCTACTTGCAAGCAGCAAAACAAAACATTTCACTAGAGCCATGTTACTTTCAAGTTCTGTCTATCTGAACCCATTAAACAAACAATGTTTTGCACTGGAGGATGCACAAGAATAACACAGTCATCCTCTTGTCCTGGCACCCCAGAATAAGTGGGGTTTTGTAGTGAGGAAAGGAAATGTGTGTCCTGGGTCTGTCATGTGGTGGGAAGGAATGAAAGATGTCAATTCTACAAACTTCTCTAATTGCCACAGTATGTCAGATGGTCCAGGGACAATCACACCACTTTCCTGACTAACAGAACGTCTTGGTCTATGTTGACTGTTTGGTCGAAGTGCTGCCTTTGTATGCAAGTCTGAACAGGTTCAACAGGAAACCTAAATATCTAAGTATTTCACATACAATCCCAGCCTTTCCACATGCCTGTCTGGTGCTGCTGTCTTTCCAAAAACATAAAGACTTTCTTGATTTCCAGGACAATTCAGGATCAGGGAGATGGTAGTGTATAAAATGTGGCTTTCCAAATTTAGCTGAAGACCCTCCCACTCATTTCCACCATTTGCTTTGGTGCTTGTCTCCATGTGACCAGGGTCACCTCCCAGTAGTTTTCTCCTTCCAGTCATGCCTGAATCATCGCTCACTGGTGTTCACTTAAAAAATCAACAAAAAGAAGCAGTAGTGGAACACACCAATCTTATTTGGGGCCTCAAGGGAGCACTTACAACCTCATGGCAATTTAGATAGCATAATGTGGGATGATGGTAGAAGAGAATATGTCGTATATAGCCAATTTTAAGTATGTTTGTGAAAGCAGAAGGCACATTCTCCCTCTCATTAACTTTTCTTTGTCTTTATAAACGAAGACTTGATAAAAAAATAATATTTTGACATGCAGTAGGTGCTTCAATTAAAGTCTGACAGAATCAATTGCTATTCTGTGCTAGAGTAATGAAAACAGAATTTTTATTTTAAATTCCTGATAAGGATGTGAAGGCACTGTTCCTAAAAGCCTTATTTTAGAAAACAATTAATAAAATCAAAGTCTATCTTTTCCTTCAAATCCACTGAGGTTCAAATAGATGAGCATTCACTTAGTTCTCATTGTATACCAGATAGCTGAACACATTCTCTCTCAAACAGCAGGGGAAAAGTGAAGAAAACACAATTTAATTACAGTGTTAATGTTAAACCCATACTAGTTAGGAATGAATAAGTGTTTCTGTTGAAATTCTCTGAGTTCACAGATTTATAACTTGGTGATAGGATTCTCCCAGGGCAGAATTCTACTGCAAAAACATAGCATGGAAACAAAAGATAGATATTTTTCAGAAACTGAGATGTAATAACTGCTAAAAAAGCAAACAAGAATCATATTAATTTTATTGCTGTTTCATGATTTCAGCTCCATTTTATTATCAGAGCAGGAATTTTAATTTCTCTACAGGCTTTCTGTGACTCTCAGCATTGAGTCAGCTGCTGTAGATTGCATTGCTCCACTGAAGTCAGTAGACCAATAGTGTTTAAGCTGTAAATTTAATACAGATTTCCAGAGGTATCCCACTCCCAGAACTTCATCTGGCTTCCGAAATTCCCAGATGTAATGAAGGGCCGGACCTACTGATGATGTGGCCTTCACGTTTGTTCAAAGAACTCATTCTTGAGGAATTTGCAATGTGGAATTTCTCAAAAAGAATCTTAAGTTATTTACTGATGTGGTTTTTTTTTCTTTTTCCTGTGGCAGGGAGGACAACCCTACCTAGGATATCGTTGTTGCTGAGGAGACCTGTCCAGTAGGTGAAGGGCCTGACTACCCTCCATCACAGGAGAGAACTGAACACATTTACTACACTGCTTCAGGCAGAGCTCTAGCCAGCCAAGCCATATTTTTTGGGGTAATATCTTTCTCACTTTAGAAGCCAGATCCTGAAACAACATTTAGACAGGAAAGCACTTAAACTGCATCGACTCTGAAATAGGTCACTATTAAGATTTATGTATCCAAATAAGTTTAACACCAGGTGTATACATGCGCTATTTTTAAATGGTGTGTCTGTCCATTTCTCAAAACTTGCAAATATTGACGTAGTTTCCAAACTTTCAGTTTTGAATTATGCAAGTACCAAAACACCAGTATGAGCAAACACTTTCGAAGAATGGCAGGATCCTTTGTTTGAGGCATTATGGTTCTCCTACAGTTTCCAGCAGTCCTGATGCACTGTTACTCCGTGGCACATTTGCATTCCCTAGCTAAATAAATAAATAAATAACCTGGAATAAATGAAATAAGTTTTGGCTCCCTGGATTCATCTAGTTGAGCTGTAGTGCGGAGAAATAAAGATTAGATGATTAGAGTCCTATTATTTTAAGAGTTATTAACATTTTAAATAGTAACATCAGCATGGGTCATCAGGAGCTGATGAGCTAGTTTTGGCTCCGTCAACTGCAGAGACAGAGGTGAAAGAAACAAGCCAAAGATTGTTTTCTTCAGCGTCACAGTCCCTTCTGTATCTAGTGGGGCAGAAGGACAAAAGGTAACCCGTAATACCAATAAATGAATTTTACAGTCTCCTTATCCAGGTCATTTTTGTTCAAATCTTTGTAAACTTTAAAAGGGCAGGGTAGGAGAGCATTGACCTGAACTAGGTTCCCGCCTTTTGGCTCCTGGAGGAGACTGGAAACCCTGCAAATAACTTTTAAGAGATTTGTTTCTTTCCTTGAAGCACTGAGGGGGAGGGATGACGCTCATTCCACTGTGAGATTGACTAGACTTGTCATTGCCTAACAAGTCTATTCAAGCTTGTCAGAAGTTGATGAGTTAATTACAGCTCATTAGACGTAGAGGAGTCTATATTTAAGTTCATTTGGGGTTGGGATGGGAAAGTTAATAACATAGTTGAAAGTAGAGGGAAACTGTTAAGGCTGCAGAGAATCTCTTCCTAAAATCTGAGTTTTCCAGATGCTTTCTGGAGAAGAGTGGGAATGCAAAATAAGGTGAACTTTCAGCAGAAAAATGGGAAAAAATGGTGTCACTTCATAAATTCCCCCCTTTCCAGACGTATATGAGAAATAGTCTAGTACAGAAGGAGATAAACAGCATAGAACTAAGGCCATCCCTAGAAAATGCAATGCCAATGATGTTTGGATACGCTTCAGGCTGGGGGAAAATGAGCAGGTCCTCTCAGAAACGCTGCGGTTATTAGAACTCTTCAGAACTACAGCAAAAATCCTCCCATTCAAAATACCAATATTTTGGGTCAGAAAAGCTTGAAGCAAATTAGAGACTTGTATTACCTTATAACTTCACAAACATTTTGTGTTATCAGTACGTACAATGCGAACAGTATTTTCATGTTTTATTTATAAAAGGGGTTGTGCTGAGTTTGTCCTTTTATGGTCTTTCATCTTCCACAGGAAAAAACCTCTCTTTTTTCTGATTTTCATATCAGGCAAGTTGTCTGTTGAGGCAACCACATAACTATTTGGTCTTGTGTTATTCTCAGGGTGTTCAGCATGTCTGCATTGCAAGTTCTCAACCCTTTCTTGAGAAAGAGGGTTGTTGACTTTTTAACTAAGACATTCCACCTCCAAAATGCTTAATAAACTTTAGCATTTAATAAGTATTATCAAAGACAAAATGAAATCAAACATAGAATAAAAAGTGATCTGACTAAGCACTAGTAGATCACATTGCTTCTGAGTTGGTTGGAGTGGTTGAAACACAGATCAACGCACTCGGGTAGTCAGGAAGATTTAATTTAAGAAGGGCCATGATGATCTTCATGCTTTCAGAGTCCTTGTGCACCTAATCCATGGTACCCACTGCACCACTCCTCTAGCCTTCTCCGCACAACAACAGGAAATCGCATGCAGTTCCGTTTTCTCTCATTCTAGGGAATGGCTTTCTGTAATGCTCCATCGACTGTACAAATGACAAAACCTGGAAAATTTAAAAGAAGAATCTGGCCTTAATTTACACCATATTCTTTTGTGTTCTTTGAGGAGGGTCTGGGTGTTAGCTTCTGAGCCATTTTCATATCAAGATGAATCATTTCAACAGACACATTTTATCAATTGATTCTTCAGCAAGATAGCACATCTTATAAGTATAATATATGTATAGACATTTGTGCTTCTGCTTTCCCTTGAGTACTGCACATTTAGGGGCTTTTTCTTTTTTTAGCATCTCTGATTATTCTGATGATAACTGCTATCCCACCGCATTCGATGTTGATGTCCTTGAACAGATTCATTTAAACTGGTAGAAATCTATAAGCATAAAAAGCAATATTACTTCATGAGTAATAATGCCAATGTGTCAGGGTTATTGCATCATTTCTGGTGGAATCGTTTTTCTTAATGTACAAGTTAAGAGATGGCACTGTAGATGATTGCTGTTGCTTGCAACTTTAACCCTTTACAAAAATGTATTAATTTAAAGCTATATCAACAAGATTCAACGGTTTGTAGAGAATAATATTTAATGTTTTTTCTCTTTTTTATTTGTGTTTCTATTACATACTTATTCACAGTTTCTCAAAGATAAGTGAGGAAGGTACAAGTTTGAACTAACTCACAAACCCACCATTGCACTGCAATTTCATAGGAATTTTAAGAAACATCTCAAGTTATTAACTTAGTTTCCTCTGCCAGCTTATACAAAACAAAACACCAAATCAAATAATATCCCTACAACTATGAAAGTATGCAATTTTTTGTACTAAGCATGCTTGGTGTATATAAAAATAAGGTAACCACGCATTCAGGCTTATTTCCGATTAGTTTCTTATAAATCTGTACATTGCAAATAATTTCCCTAATTGCAAATAGTTTCCCTAATTTTATAGAATAAACTAAAACAAAAATGTGTATCAAAACGTGGGTGCTCTTCCAGAATCAAAGATTTTTAGTGCTAAAACATTCAGCAATGTATTTCATTTATTCCTGTATTTCTCACTCTTCCCACAAGTATGATTAAATCGATATGTAAGTAAATTAAGAGTGAAATTAGTGGCTTTCTGTTCTATTTCTGAATTTCAAGAGAAAGAATTTCTTAATTTATTATGTTGTTGTGGATATGCTGTAATCTGGTATAGATATTAATGATATAATAAGGAGCTCAGGACTTCGACGGTGTCTTATGATATGAAAAATGGCCATCTTTTGAAATTATGGGATGTATTATCACAATACCAGACTCTAATCTGCTACCAATTTGTGTCAGCTTTCTGCATTTGAAAAGGACTCAAATCCTCTCTAAAAGTAGGAATCAGCTGAAGGTTTGTCTTGGCTTCATGAGCCCACTGCAATTAGGCAGCACGTGAATGTGTGCCATATGCATTTATTGCTCTTCTAAGCATGTGTTACTTTGATGTGTTAGGTTAGAAATCTAACTCTTTTTCTTGGGCAGCCTTCCTCCTGAGTCTTTATACTGCCTAGCAGTTTTGTCCAGACTTTGAAACACAGCCTAATTTAGAGGCGGATGCTGCAGCTGCTGCTGTCATTTCAGCTGATTTTTTTTCCCCTTTGATGTCAGCTTAGAGTCTCGGTCACTGCATCGGTCCTGCAGCCGCCACAATTCACCAGACGGACACCACATCATTTTAAACGTGTCTCTTTTAGCCTTTAAATCTAATTTGGGGAGCTTGAGTCATTCACAACACACTGTTGGTTTAGTGAAATATTGAGTTCTCAGAGAATATGTCCTTCCTGATCTGAAGAAAACACTGTAATCGCATTGAGTTGTTACCTTTAATGCCTGATTAAATGTCCAAGATACAAGAAGGCAGATTTTTTTTTTTTTTTGACAGAAGGAGGATGGGATGCCTTGCCAGTCCTGCCCCATCCTTTGCATTAGCAGCTGCACACTACAAAATGAGCTTCTTCCTCTGAAAGCTGCCCTGTTCCTTTTTAAGTCCTTATATTAACCATATTGTTACTGTTCTCCATGATTAATTTCTGCAACGATGGTATGTGCAAAGACATTCTACCTCAATTCCTCTTGTACTTGGGCCATCCTTTGTCTTTCTTTCTGCTCTCTCTTTCTATGGCTAACATGAACTCGAGGACTGCAGGAGCCTTGATGCTTTCCGATGCCTTTGCGGAATGATTTGTCTCAGTGAGGTTCCCTTGCTCAGGCCAAACACTGCCTTCAGATGTGCATGCGTTTTCCCATTGATTTCAGTGAGAGTCGCCACATGCTGAAGCCCCTGTTTGGCTTTTAATCTTCTCTAGCTTAAGGAATATAGACAGACAGTAGTTGTATGACCCTTTTTAATAACTAGAATCCTTGTGTCCTCTACTGTTTTGACTACTTTTTCTGTAGTACAGTAGTGTTCCATATCATGCCACAAAAAAGAGAAATAAACCCCATCAAGATATACTCCTTTAAACATTAATTCTATGTATTTATTTCCTGGTTTTGCTCCTATTGCAGATACTTTTGCAGTACTTTTCTCTGTATTAATTACATTTTCTCAAAGATGCAATGGTGCGGAGTAAATTAATCTTTCCAATACTTTCCTTATTATTACCATATTTTGTCAAAACAATTTTTTGTCAAAACAACATATTTGTCAAAACAACATTTTGGGTAAACCGTTTTTTGCAAGTAGTACCTTTTTTTTTACTTTTGCAATAATGTGAAGGGGCGTTTTTCCAGGTTAGATACTGTTAGCAAATATGAGAGACACAATGGGCTAGAATGAAACAGTTTTGAAGGAGCAGGAAGTTAAAAATTTAGTAAAGTGAACACTAGAGTTCAGAAATTTTAAGCATTCTTAATGAGGATACCAAGTAATACTAAGCAAAGGCAATAAAATTGCAGTGATTTGCAATAAAATCACAATGATTTTCAACAAAGTACAATTTTTACAGCAGTGAATTCCCTCTTATCCATATTGGTATTGACACTACTGCAGATTATTTAAAAATACTAGAATAAACCAAAAAATTCTCCTGCTCTGACATCACATAATTACAACTATGGAAGACTTTATGCGTGCAAACATATTATTAAACTCTGGGAACTACACCTTTGTTTAACAGTTTTTCAAGCAGCATCCTTAGGTTGCTGACTCTCTTTTTTTAATGTGGGCTTGACAGTAAAGCAGAGGATTCGGAATGTTTTCTTTGTAGTGACAGAAACTCCTTGCTGCTCTGTCGGTTAAAGAAAGAATCATGTGGAAGTCAAGAAATCCTCAATCGAAACTTTAGAAAACATGTTTCAGAAGTTGAGAAATAAAAATTCTTCACTGCAGGTCAGAAGCCAGTTTGGTCTGATTTAATTTTAAAAAGAAATTTATCCTTTTTAACTTCACAATCAGAAGACTGTTCACACCAGTGCCTGAGGAAAGAGGGACTGTCTGTGATGTTTCTGGAAGAGCAGATATATTATTAATTTCAATAAACTCTACCCCAATGATGAGAAACTGAGGAGCTGATATGTACTGTAGCTATAAATGGGTTATTGGAGGTCCGGATGAATTGTGAATGTGATGGGAGGTAAAACTTTCATCCCATTGCATGGTCTGTTGCAACAAGACAAATGAGGAATAAAAACATACACAGAGACCGCTCAAGTTTCTTTTGTTACACTTTGCTTCAAAACAGCTGGCTGTTTCAGAGATGTTCTATTTTCATAAAAGACACCATGAAGAGGGAGGAAGGCTCCGGCACAGGGTGAGAACTGTGAATTTGGAGGGGTGTCGAACGACGCTCTCCTTGACAGCCTGACTTGAGAAGCGGGTAAAGATATGTCACACTGTGGCAGTACCCAACTGACTGTTGTTTGAGCCAGAAAATTGTGAAAAACCATTCCTGTGCTGCTGCTGATCCTTGGCTCTGAGCAGACCCACCAAACATGCTAGGAAACAGTGGACTTTGCAGTGTGTCAGGTGCTCAGGAACATGTGATACGCAGAGAGGGTGTGCCACCGAGTAACAAAAAGGCAGAGGAAGTGCCCAGAGCAGAAAAGCATAATTGCAATACTGATGTGAGCTCCAGAAAAACTAAACAATAAACAACCACTGATGCATGACAAGTAAAATTTATTAGAAAAGTGACAATAGGATTGCGTCTCTTCAGAATCCGGCATTTAATTGACAAAGAAATGCCTTAAAATAAGTCTGGTTTCAATATTTTTAGAATGTAATTACTTCCGGTTTAAAAATATACATGATGATTAAGTAAATGAATAATCAGTAAGAGTCAAGATAACGTATATTGCTGGTAACAAATCCAAATGTTCATGTTCTGAAATCCGATATGAAGGATATGTCTATCTTCTATTCTGCTTCAATCTCTGGGAAAATTGCCTGTATTTCATGAAACCAGAACATAAAAAACATCAGGAATTGGTTTTGGCAAGGTGTAGAGTAATTTCCATTCTTGATGATGTCCCAGGAGTCACTCAGAGCCTTGAGAGATCAACCCTTACGAGACAGAATACGACCTCACCATATCAGGGCTTCACAACAGTCAAAATCTATCCTGACCTTCAACAGTAAAGCACGTCCCTCAGGCTAAATCCTAACAAGTCTTGCCTTCGAACTAAGGCAAAATGCCAAAAATGCTTATCCAGGGAGCAGCAATAGAGCGGGAAGATGAGAGTATCTTTTCTGGTTGGCAAACATCATTGTTTGACCTCTATGTTCTCGCTGTGCCAAGCCATCTAATCTCCAGGAGGCAGTCCTTTTTAATCTGCCAAGTGGCAAGCTGGCTCAGTACCTGTCAAGACCAGTATGCACTGCCAGGCATTTGGATTAAGGTTTAGATGTGTGAGATGACGTATCTCTCTCCTAAAGCAGGACTGATTTCAGTGAGTCACAACCAATGGTCCGATGCTCCAAGACCCTTAGGACCCACCCTGTGCCAGATCCGCTCACTGAGCACAGGTGCAGCAGGTTTTCAGTTTCCCAGTCTGCGGAGGTATTGAAGGATGCAGGGAAAGTATGGTCTACATGATAAAGAATGAAAGAAAACATAACTAACACTACATCAGCCAACATTAAGCAAAAATAAAAAAAAAAAATCATAGAGAAATTTTTTTGTAATAGTAGGAACTTACAATTTAATTTTTTACATTCTGCTTAGTGGATGCCTGTTTTTGTTAGACTTTTTTAGACAAAGTCAGATTTTGAAAAACTGTTTGATAATACAAAAACTCATTAAAAAGTCATTTTAGGAAGGCTGCAGTAAGAAGATAGATCTTTCGTTCAGTCAGAAATTCTTCCATCATAAATGCTTAAAAATTAAGAAATTAATTGTAATTGACTGAAAACAAACTTTGCTAACCTCTGAGGGCAGAAGAGTTACTTGGAAATTATTGCAGACAGACACTGCTTCTTTCTGAAGGATTTTTCTTTTCTTCTGGACTTCTTTTCTTATATTCATGTAGTTATTTAAATTTTTTGTTTCTTCAGAAAAAGTGGATTTTTCCATGGATTCACCAAAAAATACATGAAAAAACCTATTAACCTGTGGAGGAAGAAAATAAGAAGGAGCATTTTTTATTGGCAACTTACAGAATTAATTCCTTTGCAAAAAATCCTAGATTTATTAAAATGTGCATATATTTTGTGGAAAATTAAAGTCTATAATCTTTTTTTTCTCAATATTATTCTCCCTTGAGAGCTGCCATTATCCTATTTTGTAAGAACAAGAGTGCATCTCTTTGTGAAGAACAAAAGCTTTGCTTTGTCTTTACACTGGTAGAATGAGCCATCCAGTCTCTATTTCTCATTTGCCTTCATTTACTTTTTACTAAGGTCGCCTTCAGTGTGGTTAATAAGCAGCAAGACCATCAGTCACTTCAAAGTGCTTTCACATTCCATAGTTTGTTTTTTTTGCAGTGAGCAAATGGAGAGATGATCTGGTAGAAATCAGTTACATTATGACTCATCTTTTATGTGACCTCCTTAAGAGGCCTTTGAGTAGCACATGGGCTTTCCATACAATTACATGTAACAGTTGGCTGGCAAAATAGCCTTTCCTGCATCGTTCCTCGGCAATGCTGAAAAGTCATTAAAGGCTTTGTACAAAGAATCTTTCGAACCCAGAGAAGTAAAATTTCTCCTGATCAGTGCTTTCTTTTTCATTTGTCTTAAAGACAGGTTATTTTGCTTCTAGACTGATGTGAGGAATAGCTGCAGTGACTTCAGATATAGTCTTGATATGAAGCATGCGCTTTCTTCTGTCAACCAGAAAAAGTCTGAACCACAAAACTAAGGACAGACAACTAAAAGGTGTGGGAATTCTTCCTCCTTGATATCACACGTCACATCTGCTTTCACTGACCCCAAAACTGCACATCCACTCTGTTTCACTGGTGACAATATGCAATCCCTTAAAACTGATCAAGACTTTACATATTTATGATTATTAAAAGAAGAAACAAGCTCATGGAAAAGAACCCTAAATATCCTGATCCTGGTAGACAGGATTGCCAACATATCCCCTGAAAAGTGCAATTTCTTCTTAAAGATACACTCCTTGATTGACTTGGGTCAACGAGCATAGACTTGTTTGCTTGATAAGTATAAAGTGTGCTCCCTTGCTCCCTCACAAGGAGGACAAAATATTTTCCCCCTCAGACTCACAAGATGCTGGATTTTCTTGAAAGTACCGACAACAGTTCCTTGTCATTCTGACAAGATGCTATGTCCAACACTGCTTGTGTATTCCCTTCTGTTCCCACCTCTTCCCTGAAGCACTAGTGGTGGTCTTGCTGCATGTTTCACAGATGTTTCTTGCACTCAACTCCTTGGTTGTTTTTCAAGTGGCTTCTTACAGCAAATGTTTCCATGTGTGTATGCTCCTTCCTTTCTGCTGACACCTTTTCTTTCTATAAAAACAATCTGTTGCTGTCTTTCAGATCTAGGGAGAGCCCATCCCATACCACAGATGCCGGTTTTCTTTTTAGAATCTTTGGCATTGGTACACATGGTCAGCAGGCAATACCTCCCTCCTGTCTGTTCCTCATGACTAACAATGTTGATGTTTTGTTCTTTCAATCTTATTTCCCTCTGTTACCCTTACACACTCTGTTTTTTTTTTCTTTTCCTGTTACTCTCTGCTTTTTTTGTACTAGTGCCCCATATGGGATCTCTTCATCTCACTACAGCTTGGAAGAAGAAAACCTCACACATTAACTGTTTTACCCCAGTAACCACAGGCAACTTGTATGCCAATATTTTCTTGCCAAAAATTCCAGCTTTACATTTTCTTTATACACACACACGCACGCACGCACACACACATACACACACACAAGCAGAATTAAATTCACTTTCTACAGCTGGTCACTGTACTGGTTACTGGCTGACATGCTGACTGAAGAGACGTGCAGAGATCAGACACTACCATTAAGTTGACTGTGTTTTTAGTTTATATTTTTTTAATATGCAACAATATTTTAATGTTTTCCCTAAAATAATAGTGTCATATAGACAGAAAATTTTCAGGATTGGTACTGGAAAATACTATGCTTTTTCATTCTATAAAAGAATTAAAACAGGTTGTCTACTTAGCTTTTCTTTATTTTCCTAAAAAAATTAGGCACATTCTGAGAGAAAACTAGAGAAGATCTTTTCTTTGTCATTTGAAGTAGAGTTAGGTTTCAAACTAGATGGGTGATGGTCCTTGACAGTCTTACCTATAAATGTAGGACAATCTTAATTCTTTTCAGGTATATGTATCTCCACGGAGATGCATGAATACTGCCAACCACATTAACAAATTTGCATTTCTCACCTCTCTCATTCTCTCTCCAGGAACAGTTTGTTGAGCACATTTTCACACAAAAGTGTTCTTTGACAATCTTAAAGCTCTCTTTTTTGATGCGGATAATGGAAACAATATTATATGATTTCGGAAAGTCACAAAAGGCAGAGAGTCAATTATAGGTACAGATTGTATTCAAATTTGTATTCTTCACTTTCAGACATATGGACAAAAAAGGCCTAACAGCAGGACGAAATCATGTGACCTGATAATATTAACATAGGGTGTCTTCACTTTATGCTGTAGTATCATTTAGGATTCATGTACATCTTCTCAGCTTCAGCAGGATGCATGATTGCCGAGTAGCTGTGAACTACAGCTGATAGCACTTTAGGAATGGCATAGAAGGTGCAGAAATCATTCTATTGTAGCCTAAAGTTTAGGGAAGTCTAAATCTTGCAGAATGTTTAGATATTTATATGGGAAAACCATAATTTTTAATAATTACTATGAAAAGTGTGTTTCCGTTTTTAATGGAGGGAGTGACACATGGCTGATGGCTGAATCAACACTTTTGTTGCTCCCTTCGCTCTTTCAAGTTTAGCATGGATGTCTCTTATGCTGGAAACATCCAGATGCAGGGGAAACACTTCTTCAGAGCTTTCCCTTTTCTGATTCTGTTTTTGTCAATGCTGGGCCACAATCTTCAGTGGATAGAAGACCAGTGAGTCCTGGGTGCTCTTCCAGTGTCCTTACTAATATATGCATCATGACATATGCATCACTTCACATTAGGCTTAGGTCTTCATTTGTCTAGAATCTCTTGAAAGTGTTAAAAACAGAAGCATCCAAATTTGGGATTTGAATGATGGCCATTTCTATTGTAAAACTGCTTAGACTAAAAGTGTGCGATTTTCTCACACCTGGTTTTATTACGTGTGCATAAAAAGATATAGCGCTATGTATTTATCCTCACATAACCATCATTATCTCCATGACTATGATAGCTTTTAGGAGCCTCTTAAAGAAACCACTTATGAAAAGCTCTGTAGAAACATCATGCAACAAACAGCCTCATGTGGCAAGAGCCCAGTAGTAAACACTGTCCAGCTCAAAACTAGCGGTAAAACCTCGACCGATTTCTCAAGGCGCAGGATTTCCCAGGAGGTGATGAGCACAGTGGACCAGGTGGGTGATGCAAGGGATGTATGTGCTTTCAGAAGAGTGGAATAACAATAGCAATGAAAATAAACACAGTTTTGGCAAACTAAAAATTAGCAATGAAAAGAAACAGGGGTTCAGCAAAATGAACACAACTGACGGCGTATTATTTGCCTAGCCAAAGATATTTGCATCAATGTATAAAATATGTAAATGTGAATCTATGAGTCCTAGGCAAACATTTGCAGCTGTGGAGAATGTTCAGATTTGTGTTTTATTCGACGGGATGAAAGAACAATGTGCAGAGAATAAAAACAACTGAGTTTCAAGAAGTGCCTTGGCAGCATTCAAGCACTAGCAGTAATCATCATAATAAGATAGAGAGAAAACAGATTTTTTTTAATTTAGTTTTTTTTACAGTGAGAAGATCTGTCGTTATGTAAAGGCATATTTTTCTACTCGTATCTTTCAAATAAAAAATGATGTTTCACAACATATGTAGATTTGTATTTTTATGGGTAATATAGTTTTCCTAATAACCTTTCCAAGTGAAAAATTCTGTCTGATTCAGAGAAACAGACTCTTTTTTGTAAATTTGATTAGACACCTAAACTCATCATTCCGTCTCTGAGCCACGTACCTGATTACACATAGGTATATGCAATACGTTATATGAAGGCGGTTTAGCTTGGATCATATTGTGGCTGTAACCAAAGTGGATTTAGAGATAATGAGCTTGCATCCCTGAATACTTAGGATCGCAGTCTACTCTCTAAACTGATGATGCAGCAGCTGCATAATGCAACAATGTAATTTATTCATGTAATATGTACAATATTGCTGTAATAAAAAGCCCATTGACGGTTCCTCTAATTCTCTGTATGAGCAACCTGTTATTAGTAGCTGTGTAAGTCAGTTTTTCAGCATCTTCAAATTCTGGCTATTTATAAATTTCTAGCCACAGTATTTTAAAAAGAAAAAACCCAGATAACCCCAAACAGCTTTGTACAGTGTGAATTGTGAATTTGCTCATACTGAACTGAAGCCTGCACCTTTCTCGAAAAATACAATCATAAACATATCAGAGAAAAACCGAACACGTCAGAGACCCTAATTACTGAACTTTTTGGGTTTTTTTGTCACAAATGTACATCCTGATGTAAATCGCATTTCCAAAAGAAGTTCAGATGGAACAATGAAGAAACCAGCTACTCTGGGTTTTCATGAGAAAGGCTGGAAGTCCCCTGATCTTGCCAGCTTTCATTCAGTAGTGAGTGTTGTTTATCATATGAGTGTTTATATCAAATGTAGATTTCTCTGAAGTTAATTTTAATAGGAACATATTTACTTTCAACAGGAGCCTACATGTAAAGACAGTGATGAAGAGCATTACAACAGAATGCTTGAAAACTAATCTGCCAGTTTAACCCAGTAACCAACATGCATACTAAAACACTGATGTGAATTGAAAATAAAATAATCACGCTTGACAGATATAATAGTTTAAGTGATTTCAAATTAACCACATCCCACTGACCGCAAGTGAAGAATGTGTTCATTCTCCCGCAATGAAACATGCTCTAGGGACTCATTATACAGAGTGGAGTAAGCAAAACCAGAGTGGAGTAATTGATGCTGAGGAGGAAAGAAGAGTGACAGCTATTTAATGATTCTCAAACTTATACACAAAGATATCACAAGCACTTAATATATTATTTTTCTTTCTCCAATCTAGAAANATTATAGGCTTAAATCTGTATTGTGCAGTAATTGCAACACTTGATATAGCTGTTAGGAATAATGAATCATGACAAAGATGCATATAGGCTTAAATCTGTATTGTGCAGTAATTGCAACACTTGATATAGCTGTTAGGAATAATGAATCATGACAAAGATGCATCAGGCAGTACATAAAAAGAGTGTATAACAAACAACCCTGTGCCAACATGTGTGCATGCATTATGGGTGCTGTATTTCAGTAGAACAGGTGAGGTGGAGTCAGGGCATATCTATTGTCCTACTTCCTCTGCCTAGAATTGCTTTTCAAATAGTAAGGATTCCTTAAATTGAACATTACGAAAACCAAATTTACATGATTTGGTCCCTTCTTTTCATATACACTTAAGTCTTTATTTACAGACAATCTACAGACTAAAAGATTCACATGAATGCAGTGATCCCAGTCCCTGTTTCATAGTACAGAGGAGCAGTCGCATGGCAGTCGCATACTCTGTGTGTCATCTTCATGCTCTATGGCAGTTTTTGTTTAACTCTCTAATCTTCTGTACCTATGAGCAATGTCTCATGGGTAATATGATACCTACAAGGCAAAAGTTAAGAACACCTGATTAATAGCTACGCAGTTAGCTGGCCATTAGTGTTCATCAATAGTGTTACTGTGGCTGCTGGCACTAAAAGACATAGTATCTTCTGCTACAAAGCCAATAGAAACAGAAACACATAGAAATCTTCATCCGGAAGACCCTCTGAACCTGAATTACTCTACAATTTTATGTATACCAGGGAGTGATTTGCATTACGCATAACAAGGATGGGGAGTCCAGGAGAAGACACAACATAGGTGTTCATTAGAAAATTTTTGGCCTATCTCACATTGTTACCTGTGGGGTCATAGACAAACTGTAAAACTTCTTCTTTAATAGGCCATTTCTACTTCTTACCTCTATGCTTTTTACTTATTTTGACTACATTGGCTATGTGCTGTACAAGGCAATCTCTTCAGCAATCACCGTGTTTACAGAGAAGGTGATTATCTTTTATCTGATCACAGAAAGAATGTGAACAGTGTGGAAACCATTAAGGAAAGTTTTATTGGTATGCACAGTTGTCATCCTAACTCATCCCTAGAAGAGGAACAAGAATGCATTTATACTGCAGGCTTGTGGTGTGCCTGGCCATGACACCCACATGCAGCCTGCTGAGCCCTCCTGGCTCTAGAAAGGGTGACATTCATGACTGGAGCTGGATCGGTCTGCACGAAGGTCTGTCCCTGCCATTGCACTGCCAGGACTGTACAAAGGCACTCACTGGAAATGACTGGGCTTCTGGGTTTTGATCTAACAAGGCAACTAACTCCTGCTGATGCCCCCAAAGTTGAGTGCAGATTGCCAGCCGAGATCCACTCCTGACAGAAGAGTCCTCTTCTCCCTTTCCTGGTCACAGTGAAGATGAAAATGGTCAGGAACGGAGAGGCGGCAGAAACCTGCCTCGCCCTGAGTCCAGCCACCGTTGAGGGTCTTGAGACCTAGCTTAGAAGGGCAATAACCAAGATACAGAGTATCTACCAATTTCAGCAGAACACAGATTCCAGCTGATAAAGGCCTTAATTTTTCCATTGTCTGAATATCGCACGACACTTGCTTGTTGTTAGCTTATTTCCTTATCCAAAGATCGCATCACCATAGTGGTATCCCCACTCTACATAGACTTTAACATTTATTCAGCAACTGATTCAGAGGGAATAGTGCCAGTCACTTTAGGCATTGTCTAATCTGGGATGTAAGCCACTGAAGTAATCTAATGGAATGCAGTTTATAATGGGATATTCATACCTTCTCTGACTTACATGAGTTGTCTAGATGGATTAAACTATCATTGTAAAAGGACGAAGTCTCCCACAGGTACTTTGTTAACCTCCCATGTTCCTGATCGGCAAAGTTAAGACAGGAATGCTCCTTTAGAAAGCATCACTTGTTGCAGTGTCTATCTGCAACTTGGAGATCTTTCATGGGAGCGCTTATGAGACCTGGACAGATATGTGCTGCACTGAACTGACAAAGTAATACCGTGCGGGAGATAAATTCTTCATCAAGAACTTTCATTACTAACAAGAACTTAAAGCTCTCCTGCTAAAATGAAAAAAAAAAAAAAAAAAAAGAATGAAAAGAAAGCAAGCTGTGTACACATGGGAACTCTGCTTGTTCCTGAAGTTCCCAGAATAGCCCAAATTTACACTGGATGGTTTGTCTCCTGGTTGTGATGTTCTGCAAGTTTCTTGCCTTAAATCTCCTTTATGACTTCTTTCAACTTATCAAGAGGCAACATAAACATGCATTTAAGAATATTCCAGGTGCTGATGAACTTGTGCTGGCGTATCAATAATCAATTTTCTCCTGAAGTAACTTTCCTAAATGTCACAAGGAGGACACGGTTTTGTTTATCTGTAGGAATAACAGTGATTTTTTTTTTCTGATTAGAGAAATGCCTAGTCATAAACCAACAAAATAATTTAACACGATGAAAATAACTTTCATAAGTATTTAATGCGTGTTGAAGAACGCAGTGTAAGTAAGTTGGTGGAAAGATGAAGCTGAAGGTAGGCACAGCAATGACCTCTCAGCAAGGAAAGGCTTTCATGAAGAAAAATTCAAACTAGTCAAACAAAGAAACACGGGAGCAGACTCGGTACTAATAAATCTCTCTACTTAAAACCTCAGTACCAGGGAATGGGTTTTGGTCTCTCTCAGCTGCCAGCCTTGCTTAGCAGCCTTTTTGTAGAGGAATAAAGAAGGGAAAATGAAACCAGGATTAATGGACTGTGTAACCCTTACCAGTATCACTGTCTGTGAAATGCAGCTTTCTCATGCATATTTGCAATCTTTCCATAAAGTCAATTCATTCAGCAATTATTTTATTATCCAGCCACATGCCTAGCTGGGGAAGGGGGCTGACAACACAGATGCTGCACCTGCCACAGGGGCTATGGGCAAATTTCTTCATTATACACCAAGGAGACACTCATCTTCTCTATGTTTGACCCAATCCTGAGCGACACTATAGAAGACCCAATACATTCGGACGTGAATTTGGACATGAATGCAATACTGCAAACAAATCAGTCTATTATAACAGCATATTATAGAAGCACCATCTGTGCCAGTGTCTGCAGGTAAAACAAATGCAATTTTCAGATTTACCCCCCCACCCAACAAACCACAACAAAACCCCTCCTCCTTAGTTAGGATTAAGGCTTTGATCCCATTCTCTCTAATTCTTTGCCCATCCCACCAGCGATGCACACCTTTAGGCCAAACATGAGTTGTGATAGGCTGTCATGCGGTTCGGGTATTATAGATTAAATCCTTCCAGAAGAAGCATCTGGCTAGTTTTGTAAGCTCTGCAGTCATTTGTAGTGATGGGGTTACATGTGCCCTAGGCTTTGTCAGATGGTTTGGCTGCTTTTCTCCAGTTTTTTTTTTTGCTTTTTTACTGTCATTATTAGTTGTTGAGTGTGAGGAATTAGTACTCGGCAGTACTCACCAGCAATTTGCTTGTTTAAATAAAAAGACACTTTGTTTACAATTAAGGCATTTTGAAACCTGACCATTAACATGTTTTGGTTAGATGTGTTAGTGTTATGTATAAAACTATTTATTATGTGGTTATTATTTATTATTTGGTTAGATGTGTTAGTGTTATGTATAAAACTATTTATTTGTCTGCAGTGGCTTGCTTTCTGAGAAAGGTGTTGCCTGGTTGCCTGAAAGTTAGAAGTGGAAATTACCTACTTGACTATCTTATTACTCTGTATCTGTAATGAAGGGAAATTTCCAGAAGGATATAGATGATCAATATATTCCCAAGAGTTATGTCTGATCTAGTTTGAAATTATGTATGTTTTTACTATTGCCTTCAGAAATTCAATTTAGCATCTCCTACTTTTAAAACAATACCTATGTTGCTCAGTTTTCCTTTCTCCTGTATCATCTTCTCTTGATTATTAGTCTGCTTATTTTTGAAAAATCATGTTCAATACAGAAAGTAAATAAGGTAAACTCCTAAACAGGATTTAATGTATTAGACCAAATGTTTAATTAGTGTAAGACTGTTCCAGTTTTGCTTTGGAATGTCAATGTTACAAACAGATTTAAGTACCTTGTTGAAAGCCCTAATTTAGATAGCTATTATACCTCACTTCGATATCAGTTAGTGTACCACATCATTGTGTTAATCGTCCAAATAGTTTTCAGTCACTTTTACTAAATATGAAAATAAAGATGCAGGGTACAGTATGAAGTTTGTGAAGCATGATAAAGCACAATGATTCCTAGGAGTTTGTTTTATTTTCAAGGTTTACAGGCAATCAGAGCAAAACATTTCAAGGACTGTGGGACTAATGTAGCTCTGTGGAATAGAGGATGGTAAGATTTAAATGGGTACCAATACCCAAAGAAATAATCCCATATTGAATAACTGTGCTTAGATACCATTTTTTGGATTCCTAATAGATCCTTTACTGCATTTTTTCCCCTCGTTTGTGCTAATATTGTGCTCCGAAAAGATGTTGTTCACACATGAATTAGGCTATTCTTGAATAAACAAGAATTGCTGCTAATGACATACTTTTTGTTCTTCTTTCTTCTGTCATTATGTCAGGTGACAAGAAGACTATAATGAAATTTAGTTGACATACAGCACAAAATAAAGAGCATCAATGTGAAGTGAAAGTGTGAGGAATAAAAAACCCACATTAAATGACATTTGTTCACAAAGGCTATTTATTTCTCAACAGTAGTGAAAGGAGAACAAATTAAAACAATTCAGACTTGACTGCTGAACCATACCAAGAAAAGGGTTAATCTCACTCTATTTACTGCTTAGCATTCAGCCATATCCATTGCTGATTGAAAGTTCCCCTGTAATGACTGTTACTTATATACACTTTTTGCAGGCAATGACTCCAAGAAGCAGCCCTTTCAGGACGCTGCTTTAAGCAAGTTGCAGATTTAGACTCATTGAATTTTGTATCTTTTTCTTCAGTGTCTGGAACACTATCCAAAAGTGCTGTTGGAGGCCACTTGAAGAATGAAGAAAGGATTGGGTTAAAGTTTTCCACAGAGATTTTTATTATCACATGATCAGTCATCCAACTGTGGTAAAGCATAGTACAGAGGTGTGAGAAACGTCTTTTGAGATGAACAGTAGACTCAGAAAAATTTCCACAATTAGCGTGTTCAATATTTTCAGATAAACTCAATTTAAAATTAATTTGTTTGTAATTTACAATCAGAAATCATACTGAATCTTCTGAAAAATATTATCCATTCCATTCAGCTCATTCAACTGCAATCTTAAGTCATGTCATTTAACTATTACAACTTCTTTTCCCAGAGTTTGTCTAAGATTTGAATTTTAAAGCAGTGTATAAGCATGCACATTCAAATTAGCACATTCAAAATTCACCCTTGCATTAAAATAATTTGGATCTGAAATGTGATCAGTTTTGAAATCTGAGGTTTTGATCACTTTCTCATCATCATCACTTATCTGTAAAGTAAAAGTTTTCTTTCAAGTCTACGTCTCTGAATCCTTTGGTCTTACATTTTCTGTTGGAATACTTTCATTTAATACGTGCACTGCCACTACATTCTGCCCTTTTTATTCTTTACCTGGTTCTTTTAGGGTTTGCTATATTTAAAGTCAAACTTGTGCTGTACCGTGCCGCTAATTTCTCTCCTTTAGTCTGGCTTGGCATCTCACAACTATTCTGTACTTTAAGAGAAGAAAAGCATAACAAGAAGATTTAAAGTTTGCTTCATTTAGGTGGATGCCATGTTGCAGTGATGGCTTTGGACCACTTCTGATGACTCTGTTTAAGTTTCAGTACCTTATAAATCTGTGGTAAATAGTATCAGATCTCTTTCTTCTGTTACTTCATCTGCATTTGTACATCACAAATGATCTCAAATCATAACTCTTGTTGAAGAGACAAACTCAACCCTGCCAATCTAGGAATATCAAACTTTTTTGCCATTTAAGGTTTGCTTTTTCTAAAGTTAAAATGGTCTCAAGTTGTGGTCTGGAGTTGCCCAGATATTTACTGCTATGTGTATCCATGTGGCTTGTTCACATAACCAAAATAGTTATTTGTGCCTACACAAATAGAACTCATAAAAATATCTGTTTGTGAAGTCAGGTCACTTTATAAGTCAACTAATGAGTTATTCTCATCAAGTAATAATTTATTGGAGTTAGGCAGATATAAAGGGAGATAGCTCTGGAATAGGAAAAGAAATGACAGCAGAAGGTTTGGTTGGCTAGTTTTTTAACTTTACAAAAGACTGCTGAGTTGGGTGGACAGGAAGGATGGGGAGAAGGAAAGAGAGAGCTGAAGGCAGAGGAAAGCTAATGAGAACCAGTATCAAAGAAATAGACCTGGTAGTACCCCGGAGTTAGCGAGAGGAGACTTTGGTGCTCCACTGGGGACAGTTGCCTCTTAAAACCCCAGTGGAAATGGACCAGGGGAGATGGCTGATTGAGCTGTTATTACAGAGAACAAAAATCCCCCAGGACAACTCTGCTCTTGCTTATATCCTAGTACCACCTGGGCTCATTTTAGGTAAGTGGTGGTGTATGATTAACAGCAGGGAAAGAGGACAGAAAAAGTCCAATGTTCAAACAGAACTTTTGCACTTTATTTTGCTAGAAGTGGGCTATAAATGGATGTCTTTGACTTTTCTGCAACTTGTTCCATGTAGGAAAGAATCATGGCTGAACAGAATTTTATTTTTTCTGTGAAGAAAATGATCAGGAAAGTTGAACATAATTATTTCATGCCGTGACTATAATGCAAACACATACTTAACCATCATTGTATCCTCTTCATATAATAACTGAAAACATCTGTATTGTTCACTGAAACATTACACGCTGCATTACAATTAGAAATGTGCTGAAGTGTTGGATTGGGTGTTTATTTATGGGCCATGAAAAGTAAGATTTTCTGCGCTTCTCATGTACAGCTAAATAGCCATAGGTAGAGTACTGAAAATTTTGGAACCCAGCAGTCACTGTGGGAATGACTTCATTATTCACCGGATGAGGTTTTTCCAACAGAGCTGAGTTGCTGACAAACAATAATAAACATCACTGAAAGTTGGAAACAAGAACTCACGCATGTTGACTTTGACTGTAAAAAATGCTCACGGGGCATGGAGGGCAAGGCACTCTCAAAATGACAAGGTACTACAATAGAGGGATCCCCATTAGAGCTGTGCACATATATTTTCCCTGTTGACACAGAAGTGTTCTGACAGGCTCAGCAAACAAGCAGCTCCTCCTAGCCATAAATGTCTTTACCTGTTGCCACAAGTATTCTAGAAGCAGAAATGTATTTTTAATAAGCACACAAATGTCTCAATGATGAAATACACTCAGGTGGGGACATAACAAATATCTTGTTGGTGTAGCTTCTGAGAGCTTTTGTAACACAAAAGGTATCACTATGTCTTTTTGCTGAAACGTTTGACAGTTTGTGACCATAGCACAATGTTATTTGAGATCAGATTGCATAATATTTTTTTGGTCTGACTGATATTTTCTTGTATGTGAAACACTATAGTAATTTGAAATAGCTCACCCTGCAGTTAATTTCCAAATAGCTACTAATTTTTCTCCAAACAGAGTAGATACACAATGCTCAATAAGGTTTTCTCTGGAGCTTTCTTCTTTCTCTCCCCACCGACTCTGACTCAAAGTTTAAAACCAAGGAAGCATGAAGTCCTGACCTGTGCGTGTGGTGGTTGTATTCACAAAAAAGGACACAAACAAAGAGTTTGTAAAGCCAGTTTCTCAGTGAGCAGCAGGATGAAGACAACCTAGGCCAACTGGGAATTTAGGCTGTGATTGTTACACGATCACTGCTGACATTCACAAGAAAGGATTAATTTTACCAATCAATAATTGAACTGAATGTAATTTAATATTTTCTTTGCCATAGTGTTACAGGAGCTGAAGCAATTTGAATGGCTCATATATTTGGCCTTTGAGTATGTCACTTATTTACTGTCACAGGATTGCGTGTCTTTGGCTCTGCCAGGAACTGTTTGTTGGCTTTCAAAGTGGATTCAGATTTCTCCCAGACAGGTCGACATATTCTCCCAGAATATGCAGGATTTCTGGTAGTGCCCCAATTAAACGTGCATCATTTGCACTGATTTTCCACATGATTATCTCAAATACCCATGGAAAGGCACAGTTATCAATCAGGAGACTGAAGGATTCAGATCTGTACAACAGTGAAAGCTGAGGACAGGAAGAGAAAGCTCATTTTTCTTTGCTTTCCAGCTGTTTACTGGGATACATAGTTGTGATGGTAAGCCAAGTGTAGCTGTGAAGTAAGGTTGATTGTATCTTTCTTTATAGTGAGGACAGCAAAAAGGCTTTTAGCCTCTAATGCTAGGGTTTTTTTGAACACGGGGTAAAGGAAATGAAATTTTAAACCAGAGGAATTCGGATCAGCTGTCTGAAGTTAAAATAACAGCCCGAAAACCAACTGTTTGGCCTGCCCACAGTGTCTTTGCAGGTTGGATCCTTTTCTTGAATCTAGCTCTTAGTCCAAAAATTTTCAGGGACTTCAGGATGTACAATAAATATGTCACAGCCCTCTCTAGAACCTGCAGAAAATGCAACTCCTCTCTGGTCTGCCTGTGTATGAGATCCCTTCCCAAGGCCTCTTGGTGTGGATCTGTATGGGATCCCAGTCCTGCCTGCTGGTTCCTCCCAGGCTGCCCTGTTCATCACTGCGAGTGCTCTCTAACTTCAGATCAGGCACAACCTCTCCCTCACTTGCACATGGATCATGCCTTTATTGTAACTAATATTTTTGACCCCTGTTCCCTAAGAGAAAGCTGGAAAGAGGTCACGATCCAGGAACAGTAAACACAGCTGAATCTGGACAGCCAACATGTGATCATCCTTCAGTATTTGTGCTGCTGATCTCAGTGTCGATGGTTGCTGTGAACCAGAGGGGATGACTATGAGCAGTTCTATTTCAAAAGATTTATTGCTCATACTTGTTTATGCTTATCTATGTGTAATGAAAAGGGTGAGCCAGAAGCAGAGTCTTAGCAGTAGGTGAAGACCTGGAGGGGGTAGGGGAGTTGTGCTTCTTTATCTTTGATAGCTTGGAAAACCAACTCCAGCCTGAAGTGCAGACCTACGTGATTGTAATATTGATGCCTCGTTACCAGTGCAGCCCTACAGCTACAAGATATTCATTACTAATAATAAATCAGTTCTAGCTGGCTTATGCTCCATGCAGACACGCAATGTTTGTACAGCTTGGTCTGGAAGCCCACTCTGTAGTGGTTATGTTGGTCATGGAAGCTCCTTGTCCAGCCAATGCTTCCTGTGGCAGCTGAAAATACTTGGAGGCGGTTTTGTGGAAAGGTGAGCAGATGGTACACACACTTTTTCTTAAAAAGTGCTGACTGATGTTTTCATCTGCTCTTCTTCCTGTCAGGGCCTCAATGAAGATCCAACAGACTGTTGTGAGCAGTGGTTTCTCTAAAGGTAATTCCTTCTCCTGCAGATACCAGCCTAACTTCCTATCTGTAAACTATATAGATATCCATCAAGCTCAGGTTCTGGTCTATCCAGTTCTGTTCTCCTGGACTCCTTTTTCATCCCTTTCCACAGCAGGAGAGAAGTCTGACCTCCTGGTTGTGCAACAGGAAAGGTGCATGCAAAATTGCTGAGAACTGACCAGAAAACGACTATTTACTTTATATTTATTTATTAGTAATATTTCAAATGTTTCAGCTAGAGCTGGAAAATTGAATTTGGATGTCAGTAAAGGATTAGAAAGATTTAGCTGAGTCTGATCTATAACATGTGAGATGCACAAATGTTAAATATGCAGACGTCCTCATTGGGACTGTTGTCACTCCTTAAGAGCCATCCTTCCCCTTACTGCAAAGAATCAAGGTGCTGTTTGCCTCTCCACAATACTATAATATAAAATGTAAAATTAAACTCTGATCATATATTTTCAACCCATGTATTCACAGGAATCAGATCATGGACAACCCTTAGCTTAATTGGTAGTCCTGATTATCTAGTACACATCAGTCCAATTTATGTGACAAAACCAAGCTGCTCCTTAATTCCCTGCTAGTGTGAGCTAGAATAACTCCATTGAACTCAACAGACCGACGTCAGTTTATGCCAGCAGGGTATTTAGTCTTAATATTTCAAAGAGCAATATGGCACATGATTCACTTTGGTTCACATTTTTCCCAAGCTTTTATGTAAAATAATTTTATTTTTAGTTCAGAAGAAGAGAAATGTTTGTACAGACAGAACTGCATATTTGTACAGACATTCCCAGAATGTAGATATTAGATCCAAAAAGTATCTTTCTGTCTTCAAAAAAGCAAAATACAAAACAAACATCCTGAAAAGAGAAAACAGAAGGGCAATTACTGTACTTGATCCAGCATTATATTGGATGCTTTTGTGTTGTTGCAGCTGGTCCAATATCTTCAGCTACTGGTGATGGACCAGAATGAAGTAGAAGTCAGTGGCAAGATTTTGGTTATTCTGTGTTACAATCTCATTTTAGTGTACAGAAGAAGAACAATTTTGAAGGCAGCAAATTTGAAGAATTTGGTTAAGACAAATTTTTATGTAGAAGACTTTTACCACTCTCAGCTTGCTCAGGTTTGTGTTAAATTGAGGAGTCTCTTACTCAGGAAGTTTTTGGACAGAGCTTTTTTTGATCCAGTGAATTTAGGATTTACAGAAGCAAACATATAGTAAACATTAAAGAACTGGATTATTGCTTGTCACAGTTTTATTGAGTGGGATTTAGAAACTGTCAAAGAATATGAGCTATAGATTAGTAAACACAAAATGTTTCTGAAGTTGCAGTGTCAGAGGAGGTCTTCAGAAAGTGTTCAAGACCATAATCTTAGGTAAGTAATCATTACTGATGCAGCTAATGATCCTCAAATGAAAAGTGTCAACAGTGGAAGCCATGAGCTCAAGTCTGCTAAAGAAACGTCCATACGGTTCCAAGGTCAAATTCTACAGAAACATTTTAAAAATATATCCATGGTTTTCTCCCTTTAGCTCAACATGAAGGTTCAATTTTAATTTTATCTTTACTTTACTTTTAAAGTTCATTCTTTAAAAACAAAATAATTTTCAGCAAAGAAATTTCAGGGCAAAGGAATCCTATAGATTGAAATGAATGGATATTAATTTCTAATTAATTGCTATTATGTTGTGGAGAACTAGTTTTACAATTCTTGCAAGTACCGGACAGATTCCAATTTTTTGTTATAATGGGATTATGTACATTGTAACTAATTATGAACTTGCTTAGAATGGTGTTTATCATTTCTATAAATATATGCAAACTTTTAAATTCTCATTTTTATTTTTACCCTAACTAATTTTAGAGAATCTGTTTGTTAGAGTTTATAACAAAAAGAAATAAAGAAAATAAATTTATATTGTTACCTGTGGTCAGCATTTCATTTTGCTGGTTAGATACCAGTGCTGGGTATCATGAAAAGCAGCAAGCAATACTTTCTTTGAAATGTAGCAAACAGAGAAATAGCATTCCAGGCTTAGAATGCACCAACTGTAAACATACTGCATACCCACAGGCAATTACTGTACATTCAATGTGGCAGTATAGCTTTTTGTATTATTAAATAACTTTCTGAAAACCTAATTTGCAGGGAATTTTTATGATATGAAAGAGAGAGGAAGAAGATTAGGATAAGAGTTAGCTTCATTCAACACTGATGGGCGTAGCTTTCAGTATCCATAAATATCTAGACAGGTGTCTTTCTCCCCCGCACACGTACACAGCTAATATGCACAATGTCATGATGACCATGATGCTGAACTCCAGCCCATTAGGATACTAATTTGATTTCTAGCCCACCCTTTTTATAAAATACCATAATAAGTATTCCTCTGACAGGAAGCTACTACACCTATTTCCCATCTGATCTGAAGCTCGGTAAGAAAACCTTAAAAACATTCATTAATCTATTGTGTATAATACAGATTGTAATACAAATATAAGCCCCCAAACTACTGCTAACCTCATAATGCTTGTTACTGCTAAGAAGACCATGTTAACTCCAAGGAGGTGTTATGAAATAAAATAAGTGAGTATATCTGGGTTATCTATTAAAGATCACTTAAATATTGTCTTAGTATTATAATAAATGTGCATAGTACAATTATAGACGTAATAATAGATCAGCAGAAAGGAAGAAACACCCAGAAATGTTCATGAAAATGAAATAAGAAAACTTCAAAATAGGAAACAGGTGCAGAGTGAAGAAGCACAGCATAGAAACCTTCTGTGTCCCCTTCCTGGCAAGACCCAAATAGCTACATTCAAGAAACGTTGTTTCCCTAAGACAGCTGTGGAGCAACCAGCAGAAAACAAGTCCCAGGGAAAACCAGATGTAAGATGTGGGGCTAAAGACTGCAGGATTCTTTCAGTCACAGCTCCTTGTTCTGTCAAAAGTTTCTTTATTTGTATTATTAAGTGGTATGATCTGCCAAGCAACAGGAGGTCTGGGAGCTGTGGAGGGGATGGATATCTACCTCTTACTAGCTACTGCTTCCTTCTAAAATGGCATCAGACCTGTGCAAAGAGCAGCTGTAGGAATATTCTTGGAAAAAATGTAAAAGCAGAGAGAAGATACATACTACTCAACATGAGTGTTAGAGAGCTGGGTGGGAAAAGTGGTAGTTCATATGAGAAAAAAAAAGATAAAAGAGATGAAGAAGGACTGAAGGAAGCGCAACCGCAAATGTGTTATTTATTATGCTTCTCCAGCTATTGCTTGTATGTAGACGACTTGTCTTAGAAATATATTATATTGCACCCGCTCAGGATACAATGCAGAATGTTTTGTTGCTACTTTTACACACAGAGAATACCGCAAAAGGAAAATTTGGTGGATGTGGCATCAAGAGGTTGAGAAACCCAGAAAATTATCATCTGGGGAGAGCCAAAAATTCCCAAGAGACACATTCCCTAGTATTGCCCCTCAGCTTTCCTTACAGTAGTGCAGGCTGACGACAACCCAAAAGAACAGCTCTGGCATAATGCCACAATTCAGAGGAAAGTCTGATAGTTGGAGGCATGCTGAAAACACTCTGGGCTTGATTCCACATTCTGCCGGAGTGCTGCTCGGATGGATGGAGGCGTGGGTCTCCCAGTGCTGGTGATGGATCCCGCGTCCACAGCTCTCTAGTCCTCATGCATGCAGCTTTGATTTATAGTATTGGCATGCGATCCTGCAATGATCTCATGGCTATAAAATATCCACCGTAACACAGTACCTCTATCACAGCTTCACCCCTTCCCAAATTGCCCCGGGAACCTTTTTTCCTCATAACATCAGGGAAGAGGGACAGAGAGGCAGCTGACCACCTCTACACAGGAGAAATCCCCAGCTGGTGCTAACCTTTGCTATACAGTGGTCAGAGTCAATCATACAATGAAAAATGTCCACAGCAAAGCAGAGGATGTGCTCCTTTGTGCTATGCGAAGGACTGTTGTCCAATCAGATGTTTACCTACATATCTGTTATAATTCATTTTGCATGTATATTCATGCATGAAAAAATTGCAATGCTTGTGTTCCACATAAATAAATATTAACTGTTTTAGCATCATGCCCTCCCTCATCCCCCCTCTACCTTTGACTGAGAATACAGTAATTTTATACATTCTTTCCTACCCTGGGCATGAAAAAGTAAATGCTGTATTACCCCAACTTAGGTAACCCTTAGGATAATTTTTTAAGCAGCAGGAAACTAGGCTATCTGGCTGGGTAGATAATGATATCAGCTGCTACCTTCCAAAACAACAGGTGCTTTGGCATAAAAATGTATATCATCATACTGAGATGATGACATCAGTTCATACTTCAGCTTAATTATAAACTACCTCCATTAATCCTCAAATAATTAAACATTTTGTGTATGGTGCAAGGTGAAATATAAAAGCAAAAGGTGCCTAGCTGTTCTCACAGGGTTAAAATGGCAGTTTCTAAATCATTTGTCCTGGTGTCTGCTTATTGAACTGTAAACTTTAAACTGATTTTAAACATTTGTTTACATTTTATTGTTCCATCCATGAAGTGGATAAAAATTAATACTGCTAAAATTTAGTGAAAATTTGATCAAATAACTAAGATACATGAATTGAAGTCACATGGATTATATATATGCATAAATATCATGCAGAAATAACAAAGATGTGCAGGATCAGGCTTTGTATGTACAAGAATAATTGGGGGAGAAGTCATGGTTCGTGGCCTAATAGCAGAATAAACATTGCAGCCTTCAGTGTTTGCAGATTTTATGCAAGAAGACCTTAGACTCACATTCGTAAGAAGTACACCTGAATAAAACAAACTCTGAGCAAGCAAGCACCATTTATCGAAACAGATCGAGTAACCTTTGTAGAAAAGAAATATTAATGAAAAGTGATATAACACAATTGAATTTAATTCCCTTTTTACATAGTTCTGTTCATACAGCAGGCAGTCTCTTGAAACCTATGCCTTCTCTCCTTGTGTTCTTTGATTGTTAGCACAGTGTGTGTGTGTATGTACACAGTTTTCACTGTTTCAAAACCAGACAACAGATTGCTCAATTTTTGATTTCATATAAAAATCAGTAAACAGAGTTGAGAGAGAGCGTAATTTGTAGGCTAAAAGAGCAGAGAAGCAGAGCAGAGCAAAGATTATGTTCTTCTGCCTTTAACTTTAAAAGATAGCACTGACCTTCTTTAAAACAGATGCTATCTTCAGGAGCCAGATGTGTCTCCAAGCAAATTAGCTATAAGAAATACATCCAAGGACATAGCCATTTAAGAATCAATAAATTATGCATTTGTCATTTGTTATTGTGTGAGGCTTAGGCTGACATCTTTGACGTGAATGAAAGAGTCTCTGTCCACAGCAGTAGCATTAACAATTTAACAGAGGAGTTTTTATACCAAAAGGGAAGTGGTTTGAAGAAATTACTGTTTATCACCATGTACATACACACACCTTAATTATTCATTGCATGTCCACTTACCAGCCTACTTCATGTTACGTAAGTTGTGCTAGATTAAAAAGTTAGAGCTCAGGCACATGTCCTGTACTGCTGCTGTTTCTGTCGTCTTGAACCCGAAAAAAAGATGACTCAAACAGTGATTTGCTTTTCAGACAACCAAATCAGGAAAGTTTCATTTATTGGTGGCACTTTCTTAAAAATTCTTACAAAAAAGAGTTTTATTTTTCTAAAAGCAAAAGCCATGATGGAATTTTTTTGTAGGGTTAGTTGAAACATTTGGATGACCATATGGAACTCTTAGTGGTGCCATGGGACCACGCAGCTATGAAATCTGATCACTATCTCCCTAGTGACAGCTGGAGCCTTTACACCATCAGAAAATTTTCAGACTTCTAATTTGTCATAACTACCTCCTGTGGAAAGAAAATATGTTATGTAGTTAGATACAAGAATCTGAAGCTACCGAACTACACATATCGGCTTCTTTTCCTTTTAGCTTTCAAGCTTCAAATTAATTCCTTGACTGCATCTTATGACTCGTAGATGCAAGAAATAAAACATACACACAAAAGTAATGCAAAAAACATATGGGGTCTTGTAAAATCAGGGTTGTCTCTTCTGTATAGTTATTGTGGAGGATGACTTATTCTGAAAAACCCACTTACGTAACAAATATTGATCCATGCAGTTCAAAGTTTCTTTATATTTAAGCCCTCTCTCCAGTTTTTCTCTCCCCCACTTTGAATGATTATAAAAAAATATAAATCTTTGCTTAGCAAACTAAAGTGTAACTTTGCAGTGTTTTCAATTATTTTTTAAAAGTTCATTCTTTTGTCACCACATAAGGCCTGAAAAGGCACAAAATTCAGAGTCACTTTTTATTAGAGGAGCTCAAGGGAGAAGGGGGTGAGAACTCACTGCCCACTGCAATCACACACCATGACTGTAGAGAAAAAAACTGCTCAGCTGTTCCCAGAAAACAAGAATCCTTTTGGCACTGAGAAATATAAGTGTGCACCAGGCAGTCACTTTCGAAAATCGTGGGGAATATGTGGATGTATGTCTATATTCCTCTCCATGGGGGCAGGTAATCTAGCAGAGCTGAGAATCATGTCTACATCTTTGTTTGTTGTGTGGCATTGGATAGGTTTCTGATCTCCCACGGCATTTTCAGAAGTTTGTGAGACTGCTCAGTTACTCTGAGCAGGACAAAATATATACACATACATTATTATTTGCTTTTATACAGCCACTCTGGTATTCTAGCTAGCTAGACATCAAAAACGTAACTTCATGCTTTGGGCACAGATACCACTGCTGTTGATTCATGTTTGTGATGGGTGCAGACAAGAAGTTGAGTACTGTGTAATCTTATGGACAAGAAGAAGATAACTGCTGGGTTAAGGATCCTAAATGTACCAGTGCCGTTTAAGACACTTGAGCTTCCAGCTTAAGTCAATATTTCACATGGCAATCTGGCACCAAAGTATATATAAAAGTTAAATATGTTGTGTATATTGGAAAGTTCTTGATTGTACAAATAATTTTAAAAAATGTGGTTGAAGGCTACTATCTTGTACAGGACAGTATACAGGAGGTTGGATTAGATTGACACATCAGTCTCTTACTGCTTTACAGTCTATGACTCCAGAACAAAATTGCCTTGCTAGCTAATGATCAAAAATTACACTAAGCTTCTAGTAAGGGATCCAACCGAATCTTTCTTCCAAGTCTTATAAACATCAATCTCCACTAGCATATTTAATCATTTGGGACAGTATGCAAGAAACCTAGAAGTACAGATCAGAGACAATGTAGAGAAATACAGAGATTCTTTATGATTGGTGATTACAGTCAGAAAGCAAAACAGAGGTAGATCCTAATTACATCCAGACTCATTTACTGTAAAGAACAACTGGAACAAGGGAGATTGTGCAGCCCATGTGACAAAAAAGGCAACACTGGATAAAAGGCACTTACTATTCCAGTATGAATAGTACAAGACAGTGCTAGGAAGATATTTTCTTACATTACCAGAAATGATAAAAGACCTTCCATTAAAAAACGATGAAGAAAAACTGTGCATAACCCTAGGAGAAAGGAAAGAGATGGCAGGGATAGCATCATGCTATGTAACAACCTGCCAGCAACTTAGAAATGGACAATAATGACAAATGGACACAAGAGATAAAACCCCAAACACACTGTGAAGTGTTTTCTTGGGCAGATGCACGATGTGTTGCATCTATTGCTGACAGTTACCCAAGGTTTCCGCTTTTTTACACATTGACAGTGTTTGTACAACATGGCATGCCAATAAAATATTTTGATTTGAAGCTGAGCACTGTCATTGCTTTCTTTTTTCCTTAGGAAACAAACCATGACATGCAGGCTGACTTGGAAGCTCACGTTCCGTTACATCTTGTCCCTCTGTATTCTGTTGTTGCAAAGCCCCCTTTTCGCACCGGTGCCGTTGCTGGCCACCCTGGAGCCTGTATGCATATCGTCTACGCCATCTTTTAAGGCATATGAAGTACCAAGAGAGGAAGGGTTTGTAAAAACAAGAAGCTGTGAAGAACATGGACGCTACAGCTAGACATTCATCATTTCCATAGCTGCAACTATATCGAAATGTTTGGCAGTTTTAACTAATGCATTATTAAGGGAGTCTTAGGTCCAAACTGAGCTTAACTTGCGTCTCAAACACAGCTGCTGTGGTCTCCTGAAGTCCAGTGTGTTAACCACACAACTGTTTTGCCTAAGCTTGCTGGTTATTTGTGGTGCATTCCACTTGCTCAGCTAACCAGGATGCCATGCAGCGGCACCTCCCGGGCTGAGTCCATATGAAGATGCTCCAAGTGGAAGTCCTATGGGATTTGCTTTTGGCTTATTTCGTCCCAGATGAACTACTTACCCTGCTTGCCTGTATTGCATTCATGGAGTATTACCTTGTGGATTCCTGAAGGAATGAGCATCCCCATATAAAATCAGTCTGTTGTCTCTCTCTTGGTTTGCACCATCTCCTTTTGTCTCAGGCTTGGTCCTACGTAGACAGAGTTATAATAGTATTTTTTGCCAAATTATATGCTGATTTCCAAACAAAGAAAAAATAAGGGCTCATTTTATCATGTTGAGTTGTCTCCTATCTTTAGTATGCCTTTTTTTTTTCCCAATTAAAATTTTTGTCACATCTTTTTAAATGCTTGATAGAATTTTTCTCTTAGCCTTATGCATGTTTACATCTCCAGAGCCAGATTTCAAGGTGCTGTGACCTGGTGCTATGTCCCAAGGTGGACTTTGGTCAATTCATTGAAGCTGAGGATTTGGTCTTTCTCTCTTTTATCCAAAGCTATTTCATAAGAATATGAAAAACTGCTGCACCTCAGTTTACCACTGTGTTTTCAAATTACAGACAGGCCTAAGTTTGAAATAGTGCCCTGTTTAAATGCTACAGAGTGGAAAGAGACACTGAAGAGCAATACTGGTGCATCTGCTTTTAGTAAATTATTTCCATAATACCAAACTGTCTGTAATAGATGGACCTAGACTGATTTATATCATCTCTGTATATTGCTTGCTATGTCACCTTTTCTTTACCTATGTGCTGAAAAGCACAAAGCTGAACCAAGTTCTTTTTTCCTAATCATTGCTAAAAGGTGGCATCATCCAAATGAATATGAATGTTCACCGTTCTTCATCTTATAACAATGAAAGGGGGTTGAATTTTGTAGTTACTGAGGGACTGAGGGGGTTTAATTACATGGAGCAAAAGATTTCTGGAAAAGTATTTAAAATCTATGACACCCATTCTGGCTAAATTCCTGGTGCACTCAGTGAGCTGAATGAAAACTGTTATAATATTGTTTAATTAATGCTGAATTGCATAATGATTGGCCTTAGCTCTCTAATTACTATTGGTAGTAGCTCTTCAAATTTTGATTAGCGGAGAGGTGAATCACTATGTTTGATGTGGTGAGGTAGCTTCTGCTGCAAATTAAAACCAGGTACTGAGGCTATAGATTAATTATGGGTATGTGGAGCAATTAGGACAGTCTACCTCACCCTGTCTTCTGTCTGAAGTTTATTGCCTGTGGTAAAGGTCATAAAAATCAAGCCTGAATTATATCATTTTTGGATGAGACCTGTATATATTTAAATGCACTCTTTCAGGGAAAATCTTTCGTCATTCTAATTCAAGACATGTTAGATGTCATTTTCTTCATTGCCATCAGAAAGAGCAAGTACCAGAAGGCAATCTGCTGCTGGGGAGGGACTGTAGAGGCTCCTTGGGCCACACAGCAAACAGTGGCATCCATCTGGATAGCAGTTGCTGGGGGCTGTCGTGGGGTGATGTTAGTTTTGACTAACTTTTTATTCTAGCAAATGTGCAAAGCTGTTTAATAGGAAGTTAACCAATGACTTCCAGAAATTGCGCTCCCCGAAGCAGTTGCCACAGAACTCAACAAGAGCTTTGTTGGACGGGGAGACCCCAGTCACCCTCCCGAAGCTGCGAGGTGGTGCCGGCACAGACTGCATCTGGGAGGTGCTTTGCAAAGGTTTAATCTCGCTTGGATATGAACCGGAACTAAAACACAGAAGAAATACAGTGCTCTACTGTGAGATTTTAGTAACTTTTGTTAATGACCAGTGATTTTTCCTAATCAAGTGAGTGACTGGGTTAGCATATGTGGCTTTAATTTTTTTTTTTTGTAGTTTTCCCTCTATGCTGTCTTACCATGTACTGGGTTAAGAATATTGAATAATAGAAAAAAAGCTAATTTAAAAAAAAATACTATCACCATTTCTTTCTGTTCCTGTAATAAGATTATGAATGAAAACAATCTGATTTAAAAAGACTATAATGCATTGATTTTTTGATGCACTGCTACCTCATTGTCTGCTCTTTACATGTTGCTCAGATTTGATCTGCTGCCTGAATTTAGGGTTTGGGCTTGGTTTCCTCCCCCCCGTTTATCTCATCCTCCCTTATCAATTCTGATTTACTTCTTTCTCTGCATACTTTCCTCCTATCCTGTGACTTACTGTAATTTCTTGCCCTGATTTGTTAGTGGGAGCATGAGAAAATAGTTTCTACTGAAGCTGCTAAATATGTCTCTCATTTATTCAGCTGGTGGGAGAGAGAGAAGAAGGAATGAGGTTCAGCAAAAGTAGCCTTTGTAACCACAAGATTGTTTGCACTTTACTGCCGGAACACGCTGAGACTTGAAGCCTTTGTATGATTTTTATAAGTAGAGAGGCTGTAATTGAACTTTCTTGCTAGACATTAAGAAAAAATAAAAGATCAAAATGTTTATATTCTTCTTTTTTGTACACACAGGCAAAAAATGTTTTTGAAGTCATGTGGGTGGGTGCAACTATATAAACCTCTGTGCAAATAATGAGACCCTTGTGAATGATTTTAAAGAGAAAGGCAAAGCAGCCTTCTGCATATTCATTTCAGGGAAAAGCAATCTGGCTGAAACTTTTCACTGGAGAGCTTCACTCACCTACCATCAAAACTGCTTTCTCAATGTTCGGTTCTGATGGGCGCACACAGCTAAAATTCAGATCTAAATAGCACAAGACTTTGGCAAAAAAGAGACTCCCCACTTCTGTGTCTTGAGCTTGTCCCTGCTTTTAGTGAATAAAAATATAGATAACCATTCGGAAAAGCGGATATCCTCAAGTGTTGTTTCAAATAAAGCTATCTTCTTTAAATCATAAAAAAAGGAAACGATCTGCTTTGCCACTTATGTTCAAGTACTTGCTTTTGTAAATAAAAGTGAGAACTTCATAAACCTGACAACACCAACATAACCAGAGCACAGAGCTTTGCCTGAATCAAACCTACCAGCACAAAAACAACTGGAAAAGAGCCAAAACAATATGATAGGGACCATTGCCATCTCAGTGGTCCTAGAAATGAAGAGGGATGAAAGCAGATGAAAACAATTGAAAATGACAGTATGAAGAAATTTATAGGTTTGTATATTTATATATAAAATATATTTATACATAAAAATATGTTTATATAAATATGAGTAGAAAACACTATATATCAGTAGGAAATTGCCATCAAAGAAGTGAAAAGAAATAGAAACTAGGAACCCTTCTTTCTGGATAGTTCTGAAAGGATACAATGACCAGTGGCTGCATGTTAGACAGGGAAGAGGAACTCAGGTCTGTACCCATAAAGACCCTTGTTTTCTTTTGAAATAATGTATGACAGAAGAGAGGCCAGTTATAACCATTAATCTGGTTCAATTTTATTACAATTGATAGCTCATGAGAACAAAATAAGTCTGTTGAAGTACATGACAGCAGCAGTACATGAGTTCGTGCTTAAAAATATTATTCTCAACATTGGGACATCTGGACAGCCAGATCTAATCGTATTTCTTTACTCTGCCAGAACTAGAGCATCTGACATCGGAGTTATTTGTTCAGACATTTCTAAATAGATAGTGCCAGATAACCGACTGTAATCTAAACCTTTCCTTTTTCTGACAGTATTTGGATACGTCTCCAGTCTTCAAAATCCTGTCGTTGTTCACAAAAAAAAGAAAAAGAAAAAAAAGAAAGAAAAATGGAAAAAAAGAGATGTTACGCGTGAACAAGAGCCCTGCAGCCAGATTTCCTGCCCCACTTTTGATCCCTTTGTGTTACCTGAGAGGTGCAAAGGAGCTGGTGTCTGTTTACAGCTGCTGGGTGGAGGATCCTCCAGAGGTGGGCAGGTCTCCACAAGGATAAAGAGATGGAGCTGGGGCCTGCTCCCAGTCTGCTCCCAGCTCCACACCCGCTGCCAAACAGCGAGGCAGGCTCCTGCCATCCAAAGCCTCATTTTGCCTTCTGCTCTCGCTGTCCGTGAGGTGTGCGGGAGCCTGGAACACCTGGGAACCAGCAACACATCACCACAGGCCTTTCCCCCCGCCCTGTCCTGTAGATGTGCATGGGTTTCACAGGCTGCCTGCTTGCTGTACCATTTACTCTTAGTCACTTGCTGGTTTGAGGCCATTTTCTTCAGTCCGTTTGTCTTACCACACTTTATATTTTCCTGAGAGAATTTAATGGAGTGTGGGAGTTGTCATAATAAGCTCCCTGGTTCCACATTTATTTTCCTTCCTTTGCAGGAATGTTAAGGCCAACAGAGAGAGAACAGAATTTGTTCTATTTAAATAATGCTTAGCATAGATCAAGTTTTGGTGCACATGGAAAGGAAAGAGTAAAAAGACATGAGAAAACCAAGCAAAGGAAAGCCTTGCTCTCACTGCCTGCGCTGCACCCTCGCCACATGCTGCTGATTAACAGTTTTCACTGATACTTTACGGTGAGCTGTTCAACTCTAGTTTTCCCTTTCATAAGGCCCATAAATAAGAGTTAATTCTGCGGCATTCGCCCTACTCTGAGAAGTTTATTGCCTTACCAGAGTGGCATACAGGTTTAGTGTGATTTTCACCTTTGTTAACAGTATTGGAAAAAGTTTCTGATTTACAGTATTGCAGGATGAACTATTTGGAGATATGTGAGTTAGCTCTTTAACATGATTTTGCAATATCATCCAAGGTGGATTGACAAATTTTGGACTTCAGTTTTTTCAAAGTTTGAACAGTGCAAAACTTTTTTTTTAAGTTTCTTGGTAAGATATGCTCATTTTTCAACCCAGTCTAGTATTTATTCACATTCAAAACATCCATCTGTTTTGAAGAAAAATGTAAAGTGAAAATGAAATGTTTTCCTTTTCTGAAAAGCCCCATTACCCTAACTGTTTTTATTACTGGTGAGAATTTTTCACTCAGCTTCCTACACTTTGGCTTGGACCCGTGCCAGAGCCCACTTCTACATGTAATACATATCGTGAATGTGCAGGATAGCCTTCTAACTAATCAAGAATCAGGGAAATATTGCATTTGGACTTCCTTCTTGGAAAAGGAGCTGCAGCAGTGATGTCTCATGAAGCTGGTTCAAAGGAGACTATGGAGCTGGAGGAAGAGGCACCTTCACACTTTTCATACTGAACAGAAGGTCTCATGATGTATGGAGCTGTGTGTGATGGTGATGTTCCCTGTGGCTTGTTTTCTGGTTACAGATTAATTTACTTTATGCTCATCTGTCTGGCATGTGACAGTTAATTCATTTTCTCCTCAAACAGAGGCTAAAATTCTGCCATGTGACCTAGGGTGAAATCCTGAACCAACTGAAGTGAAGAAGAGTCTTGCCATTAACTTTGGTGAGATGAGGATTTAATCCTTATTCGTTACCTCTCTGGGACCAAGCTTCGTCATGACTGACTTGCACATGCATCTGCCTAAACTTCAGTGGGATACAGAATGAAAGTCAACTTAGAATTCACTGTGAAAAGATTTGTAGTCTATACTTACTTAATAATGGTTGTAGGAAAACTGTAGTCAGTTCCTCGAGGTGTTGCAAAAATCTGTGTTCAGTGCTTTAGTATGTATATGATTCAATGATTTGACTTTTGGAGGGGGAAAACCAAGACAAAATTCTTTTTAAAAGTAGCATGTTGGGGTATAAATAACAGTGGAGGGTAGGGAGAAAGATGAAAACTGTGTTAACTCAATTGATACTTTACAAGATATTTAAATTTGGCCCAAGGACTTTAGACTACTTTAATCAGATCACAGCTGGGCCCTTTTCTATGAATAGCCTTTTTAGGTTAATTATGCTCAAATCTCTCTGGTTTATTGTAACTGAGGAGATAGCACATTCTGTAAGGTGGTCAGGTAATAGGATACATTTTTTTGGCATTAAGTAACCATGCCTATCTTAATTACAATAAAAATCTTCTTGCAGCTGAAGACAGGTTGGCTTAGCTAACAAGCAATTAAAACAAGTGAAACTATCTTAGGGAGGTATCACTTGGCTATCTGACAAATGTAATAAACCTGTGAGATGTTTCCATCCTTGCAGCCTTTATACAGAAACCTCGAAACACAGAATGGGTGTACTGGCTAGATAAATGGTAAGTGACCTTTCCTTTATATAACACAATATTTTTAGCTTTTTTGTTTTTTTTGAAGGAGGTAACAGGGACTAACATGGTGGTAACAGCAGACTGCAGGGATCAACATTGTGTTTTCATCTTCAGTAATGACTAGTAAGAATAAGCGTCTAACATTTTAATGAAATTTGCAGGTAAGCCTACAACAACCTGAGACTTTCCTTAGAGAAACAAAACTTCCCTTCCCCCCATAAAAAAGTGGTTTGAAACAGGTAGGGAGTACTCGGGGAGGAGGGGAATCCTAAGGAGCACTTTTTCTGAAAGCAGTGGAGAGATTTGAGAGAACAGATGAGGTGTAAGTTTGTAGGTGGTGTGGCAGTGAAAATCTGGATGATTATGGGACAGTGGAGCTTCTCTTGCTGTGGGCCTGTACGTGCTGCTGGAGTGGGTCTGTGCTCAGGGAAATGTGCTTTACTGAAAGAGTTTGTTCATGGAGTTAGTGCAGCTGGCTTTAAAGTTGTTAGTGAAGTTCAGATAAAGTGTAACGCTCAGTGCTTGCAGCATTTGGTTAATGCTGGGCCATTCCAGCATTTTACAAATAAAGTATGCCTTGTTCAGGGTTTCCAACCCAAAGCAGCACAGCATGAACCAGAGCAGAGAATACATTCCAGATGACTTTAAAAAAATGAAAAATCGCGTGGTAAGCAAAGATGAGACTATGACTAATCAAATTGGCTAGTGAAGACTCTCTTATACTGTGTTAAGCACTAAAATATTATGTACCAAAAGAAAGCTGGCAGGGTTGAATTAGTAAGAATGAGTCACTTATTAAAAGTCTCAGAATGAGGAGGTAAGGCAAAGGGATATAGGGTGAATGGAGCATAAAAATCTTTATGAAAATGCAATTAATCTTAAGACTGGAAAAGGACAGCAAAGCCTTCTGTTTTTAACTTCTGCTCTCCTACTGTGGATCAAGACACTTTATCCTGTTACTTCTTTTCTAAATTGGTAGGAGAAACATGAAGCAGGCCTCCCAAATTTATGAGTGTGTTTTGGTTTTGGCTGCCGCCAGCAACAAAAGCGCCCCTCCCCCCGCCGGCGTGCGGAGGAGAATGAAAAGAAAGAGGCAGAAACCGGTGGGTCGGGATAAGGGCAGTTTAACAGAACAGCAAACAGAAGGAAACAGGAACAACGACGATACAGATAAGGAGAAAACACAACAACGAACCGCACGACCCAGACAGCCGCTCTCCCGAAACAGCACTGGCGCCGCGCCTCCCCCAAGCCGCGAGTCAGTTTCTGCCGCACCGCCCCCCCACCGGAACCCCGCATGATGTCACATGGTATGGAATACCGGGCTCTGTTTGGCCAGGTGGGGTCAGCCCCCACCCCCCGGCTGTGCCCCTTCCTGGAGTCCGGTGCAAATTAACCCTGTCCTGGCCAAACCCAGGACAGAGTGGCTTTAAAATCTTGAAGTATAAATAAGTACTATATGATTCTCTTGGTATTATTGTGTTTTCTGATTTTGGACTTTACAAATATAATTTTTGAAGGGAGTACTAGTCCTGCCATCATGAACAAGTGAATCAAAGAAACTGAAGTCAGGAAGCTAACAATACTGAAGCAGTGGTGAACAAGCTATCAACTAATTAACTCCTCTGATCTCCCTCTTAATTGTGATAACAATGGACTCGCAGTGAAAGACTAATAAGTAAGTGTTAAAGAAATTTGCTGTAACATAAATAGAAGAATGAAACATAGGATGACACTGAGCAGTAGTCCCTGGCGGCCTGTGCCGACGGGAAAGCTGGTTACATTGGTGCTCCCTTCCTGTTGGTGCCCCTCTGGGCTCCGCGGGTGCTAGTCCAGAGCAGCCCCCCTAAAACATGTACAGTGGTGAGACTGGGCTCCTAGCACTTACTGGTGCAGTCTACAGGTGTGACTTTAATGTATTTTGATATTTGGTAGATCATACTTTGCCACTGTCAGCTAAAAGGCTTTAGTATTATCACACTTGTGGAGATCTGGGTTATTTTGTCTCTGAGACAGTCTGGGCTATTTCTGCAAGTACTGCTGTACATAGGATTTCAAATTATTCTGACTTGTATCCTTGTAGAGAATGAAAAAAGAAATTGATACCTGGATGAGGTCTGCTGTCTGTGTAATGGTACTACACCCCACCTTTTAAAAGTGAGCAAGACTGAGTACTTCTGAAGAGGGCAACCTGCATTAGACAGTCATGGATGATTCTCTGGATTTTTTTTAATATATCTCTTCAAGTGCTTTTATTGCATATGATGAAAAGACATGAGAAGTACATACTTTTGATCTGCAGGTAAATGCATTAGAGTTTTGAAAGAAGCCAGTTTAAGCACTAAGGACCCTGCACTGTAGGATGCTGTTCTTTGATTCTCAGCCTATTTTTAGTGTTTAGGGAAGCAGACAATGAAAGGATTGAACTTCAGCCCTAGAGAGAAAGAGAATTACCTACTTTGTCCATTTTAGTCTGTGCAACTTGGTTAACAATATAACAATGTATTTCACCTGTCAGAAATGTTTATCTTCTTACTAATTAGCAGATCAACACCACATTTTGAAAGGAATTACAGCTCGTAAAAGTGTTTGTATCCACACATGCCCTGTGCAGATTGCATCACGTAGTCCTGTTGGGAGACAGGTTAAGTGTAGGACCAGGAAGCATGATAATGTTGCTTTCTCCCCTCTTTGCACTCTTTGCCTCCCTCTCTGCAGTCTGTCTTTTGTTTCCAGTTGCTGGAAATTTGAGAAGGTGGAGGGAACTGCTGCAGTAGGCCTTGCCCTTAGCCTCTTTGTTTCTGCTAGCCTTAATTAACCTCTCCCTAGGTTCACCAAATTTGTGATTAGAATTTTTTTTTTAAGTTGGTCTTGTGCTCACTAAGCAGGTTTTCTCATAGCTCTACTTGAAACCCCATTATTACCATTTTGAATGCTGCATTGTTTGTTCTAGAAACCCATCTTAGTCATTTATCCCATATCTCTATTTTCCCCTCATGGAAAATACAATTATTTTAATTCTTCTAATTGTTTTTCATTTCCTACACTCCATATTTGTCTCTTTCCCCCAGGCACCTCTTCATTTTAGATCGTTGACTGGAAAGGCCTTTTTGGCTCTTTAATTCCTTATCTCTATTCCAAATGGACTAATATTGTACAGTGTTCAATAAAAAAATAATTTAATTTGTTATTTCTTTCATCAAGCAGTTGGAAAATTGTCAGGCATTTAAGATGATTCTTTAATTTTGTAGGTGCTAAGTATGTCTTAAACTGAGATGTCAGTTTTAATGGAAAGTTATGTGAAACTTTGGGTAAGCATGAGTATTTGAATACTTACATGGTTATAAACCTGCACTGTTGTTCAGTCCTGAATACAGCAGAAAACATAGAGCCTTCCTTGCTTTGTGCAGGGCTGACTATCACATTGTTTCATAGCTCCCATGGAGAGTGAAGCACAATGAATCAGAGCATTATATTCTCTTTCTTGATTCTATTAGTTATTTTGCTTAATCTCATGTAATAGCCAATTAACTTGATTTGCCTTCAGAGCTGGGGAAAAGTATAAATAAACCTGGCAGAAGAGTGAGATGGGAAGAAGCACAGAGGCTAGAGTCACGGAGACGCCCTGTGTGAGCAATGGGAAATCAATTGCCATATGGTCAGTTATAAACAGGGCCATCGTGCAGCCTCGTCGCCTTTGACATGTCCAGGTTCTCTGCTCAAGATTTCTGTTTGCAGATTTTCTTACCTTTGCTCAACCCAGCTAGTATTTTTAGGCAGAACAGGCAAAAGTTTTGTTGGAGGTTCTGGAACTGGCTGCTCTCCTCCTGTGGCTGGGAGTAAGGGCAAGCTGCTTACAGCAGGGAGTGATGTTAGCCTGGTTGTGGGACAGCGCAGGAGAGGACCAATACCTGAAAAAGGGATGGAAGCCTTAGAGTAGAGTGTCCCGGAAAGGCCATGTTTCCTTAGAAATGTCATCTTTTTACTTTTGGAAATATTTTCCATTGGAAATCTTTGTTCATGGTTGTCAGACTAGGGCTTTAGCAGTCCAGCTGGACTGCTATGCCTGCAGGTGTGTTTCTGTCTGAAAAAAATACAATAATTGCACTTGGGCAAGTGATTTGGAGGCAGATAGTGTCACATCCTCACAGAAGCCTGGGGACCCAGAGACAGGGCTAGGGCTGATTTGTACGGTGATGCTGCCGGCAACTGCATCTTCTGTGTGCTTTCCTTGGCATCTTTGTTTCTTTTCGAGGTAGAGTAGTCCTGCTTAAGATGCAGAGATGAGATATTGTGAGCCAAAGTAAGAAAAAAAAGAATGATAACCATGCTATAAACAGATGTCAGAAATTACGATCTTGTTTTTGTCTTTGGGAACCCTCAGTGATGTGAGGCAACCAAGCAGAGGCTTTCAGGATTACAGCACAGATTGCGTTAACTGTGTTTACCTGGGTCCTTTGTGTATGCGCTGTTGGATGTGACATCGGTGAGCGCAGCTAAGGGACTAGCTTAATGGGCAGGATGTTTAGGTGTGGTTCTAGGTAACAGAAAAATGTCAGGGTTTATTACACCTTGCAGCTTTTTTGTGCATTCTCTTTGTTTCCTACATGGCCCTGGTCTCATTATGTTTTCTTTGGTTCACACACGATTTTTGCTGGTTGATTAACTGAATATCTGGATGTCAGAGAGGCTTTCGAGTGTCCTTACACAAAATGGTCAGAGTCCTACTTCTTCTGCCCACAGACGAGGCAAGCTCTGGCTTTGCTTTTGTTGAGTATCTTGAAATGCAATCCTTGTTCAGAGACTTGAAAGGGAATTACACCCACTATATCATCCAAATTTGTCATATATAAATATAGATGTTGAGATGATTAAACACATTAGCAATTTTCAGTGGTTCTTTAATTCCATCATTCATTATTTTTATTTGATGAACCTCTTTTTTATGAAACTTATTAAAATGTTGGTATAAATCTATTGCAAATTCCCTGATGACTATGTTTATACAAAATGATATACATAATGATCTGCTTTTGAGAATGCATCAGAAATGTGCATCAGCTTTTCAGTTTATAAAGGGCTATGTATCACTCTCATGAGGAATAATGACTGAGATTTTCTTTTTACATTAGGGAGCTGCAGGCACTCGGGCATGGACTCTACCTCGGTCTGAGTCTCACCCAGTGCTTTCTGAAGACTCGCATGATGTCATTAAGAGTTGGGTCAGATCCTGCAGCAGTACCTGCAGGCAACCCTCCATTAAGCACATCAGAGAGCACTAGACATGAAAGGAGGCATAATGGTCAGGACCTATTCACTGAATTGTTGTTGTCCAGAATTTGTAACTTTAACTGACACCACCACTTAAACACCTGCGTAATCGGTGGACAGGTACTTCCAGCAGCTGATCTTTTAGCTTCCTCTTAGTACAAGCTCCTTCTGAGGTTGCCTTGCTCCCTCCATTGGCTACAAAGACCCTAGATAACTATTCTATATTAAATACTTAAGTAATTAGACAATTAAAGTAAAATGAGTTGAATCCCTCCCTGAGGGATTTTGCAGCTCTGTTGACCTTCACCAGTTAGGCTATGACACTAGTCAGAGATATGGACTCCACCCTGTTTTTTTGGTTTACATATTTATCTTTAAAAAAAAAAAAAGGTATTTGTCTTTTCTTACACTTTTACTGTCTCATGCAAGGCACTTCACTTTCAGATATTTGCTGAGCAATATGTTGAAGTGTGCAATTATATCTCAGATTGAATTTAAATAATAAATAAAGAAAAAAAACACTCATTGATATCAATGGGTAAATGCTTCAGGGCCTGTTTTATTTATTTGTAATCAAACCCTCATGTTTCTGAAAACAAACACACAGTTTCCTCTAAAGTGGAAGATCACAGAAAGTATGTCTATTTTTTTCCGCCATAGCCTCCAGAGATCTGCTGAGCTAGAAGTTTTATCTTTGTCTTTAAAGGTACTTTATTAATTTTTCTTCCAATAATTATGTCTAAATTCATTCTTGCCATACAAGCTTCTGCCACCTGAAACAGTGTGGCATGAAATTGCGTGATTTAATCTATTCCCAAAATAAATTATTCATAACTATATCTTCGGCAACCCCACTTTGACGAAATCTATCAGAAAGCTGGATCCGTATAATTAACAAGATGGAAATATGAGTCAAAATGGACCCATTATACAGGTGGTAGGTCTTTCTGATTCATGACACTGAACTGTTTGTTTTACGGTTGATGAGGCATTCTCCACAAAATTTCTAAGATTTACTGTGGCACAATATGCTTTGATTTAAGTGCATTTGGTTTGCACAACAAAAGTAACTTTTATTTTGACTCTTAAGAAAATATTTACAGATGTCTTCATTAGAAGAATCGTTTAGTAATCCTGCAAATTAGATACATATCTTTTAGATCATCAGGTGTCTCAAGTGGAAGAGTGATGTATTTGCTTTTGCTATTACATCAGCTATTGTGCCATCACATTAGTCACACTGACAGCTCATATGGCCTGGCTGACCACATATTCTTAAGAAAAAAGATGTTTTCTTGTAAATGTTTTTGCTACTAAATGTCTTGCAGCTGTAAAGTTACTGATGAGTATCCAGGAAGGAGTTTCTTTACCCAGTAATGAAGAGTTTTTTATCTGTCTCTGCTAATCCTTTCTCTCCCTCTCCTCTCTCTTTCCTTCTGGCCATAAGATAGGAAAAAAAAAAATCCTTGTAGCAATGTCTAAGTTCTGTATAGAGTGGCGTGGGGCTTTTTTCTTTGGTTTTATCTTCTTTCCTGTCTCATAAGGAAGTGTAAATGAGGAGGCAAATCATTCATAACATAAACTCAAAGGAGTAAGCTAAATCAATGTTAACACCATTATATCAACATAGCTGGAAAAACCACAAAGGTTCTGTTTTATTCGTAGCTTTCTTAAATCCATGTAATTAAAATGGAGCGGAGCAAAAGCTGTATGTTTCCTTGAGGCCACAAGTGTCAATAGGAATTAGGAAACAGAAATGCCAATTAGAATTTTATTAAACCCTGTATTTTTATTCTACTACTTGGACTTTAATGTACCTGATTCTTAGGTAGAAATATATATATACATTTTCTTTATTGAATTCAAATGTGTCTTGAATTTTGTTTTACATTGTCCTTCTGAACATGCCTATATAGACATTTGCAAACACCCCCAAGCTTTGGGTGAGAATGGATTATATGAGGGTTGCTTTGTGGGTCTTATATGAAAATGAATATTCTTAAAATATCCACCTTGAAAAAACAAAAGCTCTTTCTGCTGGGAGTAAGCTCTCTAATTATTCATAATTAATAAATAAACAAAGAACTGTGTAGTTCTACAGCAAGTAGTTATTAAAAGGCTCTTAGAACTAAAAAGACTTCCTGGTCAGAAAGAAGATACCCAGCTGTGCTAAAAGAATGTAGGACTGAATCCAGGGAAATTTCTGCAGATGTATTTTGGTGTTCCTGAGTTCAAGAGATCATACAGGACTGGAACATCATTTTTAAAATAGTTTGAAGTACACACAGTTTTACCCAAGCAATACAATTTGATCCCGAACTCTTGGAGTGAAGCTCCTGATTTTAAGGTATCAAGTGGAAGATGACTTGGCATAGGCTTTGATTAATATCAGTCCTCATGTCTTGGGGAAGGAGAGATTGTGCGTGGCTGGGGCCTGGGTAGCACTGCAGGAAAGAGGAATTTGCTGGGTATTTATGCAGTTATATTTTTCAGAGAGTACTTGGCAAAAAGCAGACTAAGGTGGCTAATGACCACAAGCCAAAGTGTGCAGAGTGTGCACAGTGTTGCTTGGCACTGCTGGACCAACACAGCCTCCATAGGAGGCAGGATAGCAAACCTACTTTTCCTTCTGTTGGTGGGATAGAATGCCAAGAAAAATCCACCTTCTGTACTTGCTCTGGCTGGAAGTGTCACAGCAATACGTGGAAAGTGGCCTTGTGCTCATCCCTGTGAGAAGCTACCCCTTCCTGGGGCATCCCTGCCGCAGTGCAGCTCACGGCTTCCCCCTCTTTCTGGGGCAGTGACAGTCTCAGGCTGCCCTGTCCTCTTCCAGTGGACCCTCCGGAGCGTCCACAACTTTCATGTGCACTCTCATGATTTGCTGTAAATGTGCCTTGTTTTTTTATAGCTTCCTCAGCTTGCAGAAACACCTCCCAGGTGTAATCAGCTCACTGTTGCCAAACAACTGGAGCCGGGGATTATTCAGACTCCTGTCCCTACAGAATAATAACTGTTAGCTTATTTGCTTCTGTACTGGACCTTCCAACCCCTACACAGCACGATGAAGGACAAAGTTTTTCTCTGTTGATTCAGACAATACTGTTTTATTTTTTTGATTTTTATATTGAATACTCCCTTGATATCTTTGCTTTGTTATTTCTGAATTCCACAATAAAGAACACCTTGGGATTTCTGTAAAAATTGTCCATGTAGTAGGCAATGAAAAGCCCTTGTAGGCAATAAAAGCCATAGGAACCATTTAGTTAAGCCACATACCTTTTGGCCTGAACATCTTGCTTTCTTTAGAACAACTTTATCTGCTTTCACCTGGATTGTGCTCAAACTGGAACACTGAAGTGTCATTTTCATTCAAGTACCAGGAAAGGTTTGTCCCAGCATTACATTTTGTTGCAAAGAACATTAAGAATGCAAAGAATGTAAAATAAAAATTAAATGTGCAGTATACCAAGTATTTAAACACCCTGAAAGGCAAAGATAGGTGGTCTACTCTGAAGGGAGAGCCCTGGCAGACTGCAGAGTCAGGCCCTGCTCTTGTGTTTTTGCTTTCCCTTGTCCTAGACTTTATATATTCCCCCCCCCAAGTAGTCATGTGATCAGAGTGGAGACTGATGCACTTTTGAGAGCCACCAGCAATTAAACAGAGCCTTCTTGTAAGGAATAAGGATAGGAATCCACCGAATGCAAGCAGCAATTGAATTTTTGTGTTAGTTAAGACCGAGGTTTAGAACATGCTGGACAAGAGTCAGTAATAAGTTCAGAAAAGACTTTTATTCCTGGAGAAATACTGAGCAGTGTGTCATATTTCCTCCAGTCTGATATCCATAAAAAGTCATGACATGAAAAATGTACACGAAAAGAGAATAATGAAGTCAGGGATGACACTTCAAATATTGGAAGTTTTTTTTTTTATAAAAGAGATCTTTAACATAGAAGTGCTGGACCTTTGCTTGTGAACAATGTAATTATATAGCCTAGACCTACACCTGTTGAGAGGAATTTATTAGTACTTATGGAAAGAAAAATGAGGAGCTGAAGGTGTTGACCTCTCTTATTAAAACTGACTTACTAGTGTTTGCACCACCTGTTGCTGCAGTGTTTAATCAGTCTTTTTAGATTGGAGTAGGTATTAGATTAGTACCAGATGTTTCCAAACTTTGCAGTTATTCCAGTCTTTAAATAAGAGCTTCTTTAGAAATCATTAAACAATATAGCTCAGTACCTTCAACTCTGCTATGTTTTGAAGAGGAGAAAATTTACAAGTTACCATCTTCTCATGTAATCAAGGAAGACAGACTGTCAAATAGATCAGAAGGATCCTCTTTTAAGCTTGGTTATTTATATACTATAGTCCTCCTCAGGAAAGCAGTGATGGCAGGATGATGAGTCTAAAAGCTCAGCAGAGGAAATGCATGTAAGCACAAAAGATCAACTGCTCTTAATAGTTTCAAAGAGAAAAACCTTGTCACAGATGGTGAAGAAAGACAGACAAGATTTAAGCGTGTGGTTTAACCAGGCTGCATATGTGTTAACATCTCTGAGAATGGAACTTGTTCGTTCAAGACAAGCATACTTCCACAGCCTGTCCTGCATGAGGGAGGTCCCCCTTCCCAGCCCTTATCTTGTCCCAGAATCACCACTGCAAGCCCAAGTGCCTTCTCCTGTGTGGGGAGAGTGTGGTTCTGATGGAGAGATTCCCCCTTCCTCACCATACTCAGCTGTTTTTGACAGTGGTTACGAATGAAGTGTACTACAACAGCATGGACTGCCAACACAGTGGTACTCGGGTGGTCCTACCATTGCACCTGCTGGATGGTGTTTGGAGATGCTTCTGGAAGGAAGGCAAGGCAAAGCAAGGAAAGAAGAAAAAGGTTTCCCAAGGACATGTTGGACAGTAAAGTAAAAACTGCCTCCCTCTCCCATAAAAGCAGCTAAAATTCAACTATGTGCTGCAGCCCTGTCAGCTCAGGAACCCTCATCATCCACGGCCCTCCTAGTGAGGGCCGGATAAAAAGCAGGAAGGCAGCAGGAGACCCTTGTGACTCTGCAGCCCTCGTGCTGCTGGCCTGAAGTCAGCTTTCCTCATCCAACAGCTGCTTTGATGTGCCAAGGGCTGGAGTGGGCCCTGCACCCTGTTGTATCTGGGAGCAGTACTTGGTCCAGTCTTTGATCCTAAGTTCCTTGAAGGGGAATTATTAATAATGAATAATTAGTAACAGCTCCTGTGAGATGCAGGTGACTGCAGGCTCTCTATGCTCCCCATGTGTGTAGCACAAAGGACAGGAGCACTTACCCCTATGTTTTAGCAGGAGGTACGCCTATTTTTTTTTTAATGCCTGTCAGATTGGACTGGCAAACTTCACCTGCAGTGTGGTGTGGTGTAGATTATTTTAACAAGCTTTGCAGAATGAATTGTTGGGGTTTTTTTCTTTGCACTTGGGGCATTATTTAAAATTCAGACACTTTCACATTGAAAGGGAAGTAAAAGAAATACTCATGCTTAAAACTCTTTTATATTCTGGGTCTTGCTTCTTAGTTACGCCACAGTATGCTGAAATAAGAAAGAAATATATGGTCATGGAAAAAGCTTTATTTTAACAATAATAAACACTTGTTGTACAACTTACATGTGAAGTATTTTCCCTCTCCCATGACTTTTAGAGCAGACCTGAATTTCCTTTTCTACACGTACATCAGCAAAACAATATAATACTACAACAATATTACGGTGTGTCAGGATTGAAATAGGAAGGAGTATATTTTCACTGTTTCCATTTTTAGGGAAACTAGAGACATAAATGTGAAACACCTGAATAAATGTGCAAAAATACAAGAATAATTATTTTCCCTTGCATGTTAAAACAAAAAGAAACTACTTTGTTCAGTACCATGCAAGAGTAACTGGGAGGGAAGGAGCGCATTCTGCAGGGGAGCACTGCCAGGGATTTATACTGTGTAGGAAACCATTTGTATCTTCATGTTTTACAAACACATTCTGAAAATATCTTTTTTTTGTCAAAAAGCAGTGCAGTAAGTAGTGTTTTAAAGGTGCACATATATATATATGTATATGTATAAATCAGATTCTTTCTTATGAATCCCCTTAGGTTTTTTTCAGATACTGCTTTACCTTTTCCCTGGAAAAGGTTGAAACATCAGAGCTAATGTCACAGAAGGGTGTCATGCAACTTTGAAAAATATATTCCACCATGGCAATTCTTGTTTAGAACCGATGTCAAACCTTACTGAAGTTACTAGGAAAATTTCATGCTGTCAGTGAATGTGGATTCATGATATTCACATGGAGGATTCCTGCTTGCATAAAGCAGCTGTGGATTCTTTTGACTGTAACTGGGCAGGTTATTTGCAACAAAGAATTAATTTGCTTTTGGATTCAGTATGCAATATTGTCTGGAACATTTGATGACTTGAATTTTTCCCGAATGCAGGATTTCCTGGTTTTTTTGTGGATTAACTAAGCAACCTGCATGTGAATGAAATTTTATTTTATTTTGAGAAAATTCTCAGCCTGAATATATTTTTCTTTGATATGTCCTTAATAAAAATTTTCTTCAGGCAAACTTTTCTGGTATGTTAATGGAGATAATATATGAACTGAAGTGACTCAACTGAAACTTATTTGGAAATTGTTCAGTCTTCCCCACCATTTCCCATCGAGCCTTTCTGGTCGGTTTGTTGAGGGCACTGGTGTATGGAAGTCAATAACAGACTTTTCCAGACACTAGGTTTTATGTCTTCAGTATATTTATACAACTACCTAACAAACCTTCTAAATTCTATTATGCTATTTTTGTTAAAGACAGACAGAGGTGCTTACCACTAAGAATGTAGCTATACCTGATAGACACTGACAAACTTGTAAAACAGTATATTTTGAGAGACTTTGGTGTGCTAAATTATATATTTCCACTTCGGGAATTGTTCAGGAGAGCAGTAATACTGTAAGCCCATAGGTGTTGTGGTAAGTACATCCATCGTGTCAGAACAGTTGTATTTAATAAAGCTTTATTCCCAACTGCAGAGAGCTTTTAAGATATTTTCCACCTCGGTAACTGTTTTGTTTTGTGAGTTTTAAAGATTCAGTTATTAGTTTAGGGAATTTAAAACTAATGTTAAACCCCAAAATGTGAAATATTGTATCAAATATTTAGATTAGTGTGAGCTGAGTTACATGGAGACATGTAGTAATATTTCTAACACTACACAGAGCAACTGTTATGGCACCACTGTTAAATGGAAGGTCACAATATTTCACACAAAATGAGGAGGTTTTAGGAACATGTTTAATTTAACTTTGGGTAAAAGGATTGTACAATATTTTTTATTACACTTTACCTAATTTTGGCAATGACTGATTTTATGCCATGTAATTGTGTCATTTACAATACAAAAGAAAAAATAAGGAGTTTTCAGTGAATGAATTGATGCAATTCAATTTTGTTCAAAAGTGAATTTATTAGAAACACAGAAAAATCTGTTCAGTGACTCAGTAGGAAGCTGGTCACCATTCAGCTCCAAAGTGTCATATATAGAAAAGTAAACCTCCTTCTACGTTTCCTCTTCAGTATACCAGAGAAGTGGTAATAAACGTGAAAACAGGAATCTTAATACAAATGCCAGAAATATTTGGGCACTGACCTCTTTCCTAACAAGTTACTTCTTATCAAAAGTGTTGAGTTTGTTTGTTTTTTTTGCCGAGTAACATGGACATAAACAAATAATTTGAGATGTTGGAGAAGGAAATTTGAGGTTACGACGTAATGATAGCTGCAGATTAGGCCATTTGTCTTTTAGTGACCATAACTGTTTTGGTATCAGTGAATTTATCACAGAGAGCATGTTGTTTGTTGCTACCAGTAAGTCTTTTTTGATCTATGTTGCTGGTCTTCACAGGTCTACACTCAGCTCCTAAATTCCTAAGTTTCTATGGCAAATTATTTTGTTTGGTGGCACCTCTGGAGGTTTAGGGTCAGTTACTGGTGAATACATCATGCTAGTGCTGTAGACCATCTGATCAGGTAAGGTATGCTCCAGCCACCCCAGCTCTCAGCCTCCCTTTGCTGTAGGGTAGGTGACAGTCCCAGGAAACCTGCTCTCTGCGATGTACTCAGTATGCTGTTTGGTGAGATAAAATGTTCACGAAAACCTAGTAGGGAATTTCTGCAAGTAAGGAAAATTCTTCTGGTGGACAACACCTTGGTGTGTCCTTGTTGTCCTCTTGCCCTGGAGCTAATGCTCCTCTGTGTCAACACATCTTGAGCCTTCTGTAGCATCTGCGAGTTGGGTAGTGTGAAAAGCAAATGCATAGCAAAGGTGTTTGTTTGTTTTTATCCCATTCCCTGATCTGAGCTGCTTCCATCCTTTTAGGTACAATTGATATTGGACCAAAGGTTACTTTGTTTTCTAAGGGTCTCTGGTATGAGGCACAACAGAAAAGGGCAGCCACGGCACAACTTGCTTTCACTGCTCCAAAAGAGTTTTCTTAATTCATCTGTGGCCAGAAGTATCAAGAGACTACATTTATAGCAAACTCTAATTCTCTTTCTCTACAAAGAGGCAGCAAATAAAAATATTTGTATGTCAGACCTTTTATAAAGTAAAGAACAAACAAAATACCTACATAATAGTCTGTGGTTTAGAAACAGCGATTTTTTCCCCTCTCTGCTTCTAGTTAACTTTTGTCAGAGATAGGCTTACTTTTGTTTTATGATTTGTTTGGTTGTTTTAGTTTTTATAATTTTTTTTTTAAATTATTAAAGCCATAAATAAAATGAGGACTAAGTAATTGGGTTCTTTTTAGGGAAAAAAATAATCAAAGATGTAAGACAGAAGTGGAATATATTTACGGTGTTTTTCTCTGATGTGCCAAACAATATAATATTTCATTATAGAAAAGGAAAGGGAGTAAAATTCTTTTTGCATTGTTTTGGTTAAAAGCAAATTTAAGACTTTAAAATGCATTTATTGGGAAGTGAATTCAGCTTCCTTTAGGCAATGGCATCTTATTTTAGTACTGAATGCAGATTTCATTTGAACTTAATAAAGTTTAGATCTCTTGAAAGCATTCTTCTCCTCCCCATATCAAAGTACAAATCCCGTTAATTCTGTGAGATTCTGAGAGCACAATGAAAGTATATTTGTAAGTTAATTCTATAGCTCAGTATCTATAAAATACTTTCAGAGGTTTCCTGACACTGTAGATAGAACTAGAACCTCAAACGAAATGTCAAATGAAATAGATTTGTGGCTATCTCGAATCACATTGAGATTTCACAAATTTTTTGTACCCGATGGATATAAAGTAAATGATCTAGAAATCTGGTTGTGAAAAATCTAAAGCAGGCTTACGTCTCCAGAATTTCAGGTTATAGCAGTCAGGATGTGGGATGCCTACATTCAAGCCCCTCCCAACTTGGATATCTGAGGCCAGAACGTCTAACCACTAGGCTGCTGCCTAATCCTTCCAGATAACTTCTGTTTTGTACCTCAGATAATCTGATATTCAATGGAAGAAGGAACCTGAATCCAACTGTTCTGCTATTTAGCTATTCTTCTGCTCCCATGACCAGAAACTAATCTAACATGCGAGAAAATACAGAGAAGAGTTTGGATGAGTGACAGAGGCTGGCTACGTAGACTGGAGATTTGGACACCCTCCTGAAATGCAGAAAAGCTAAACTCAGTCGCCTTCTGCATGAAGTCCTCTTCTGAATCCCAGGCAAGCTCTGTTTACCAACCTGTATTTTATGCAAGTGACACATATGACGTGTTATCTTGCTTTGCTCATCTTCTTTACCAGATTTTTTTTTTTGCCTGAATTTGGTGAAAACTTGTGAACGTTCTAGTGCTGAGAAATAACGTCTTTCAGCAACAAAAATATATTTGGGAACTCTGTTCTGGATGGCTTTTCTATTGAATTAAAATTTTTCATTCCAATGAAAATTCTTTCATCTAGTTTACTAGCAGAATAGTTCCGGGGAAAAGAAAAGTTACCTCTAACCCTCTGCTCCTTCTGTGTATCAAAAAGGATAACATTAAAGAACCTCCCACAAATAGATCCACCATAAAAGGACTTTATATTGATTTGCTGGGTTACTATGTAATTTTTTTTGCATTAAAGAGAAAAGGTTGTTCTGGATGCATTAAAATACATCTCTTGCTGTTTGGCTTGCAAGAAGTTGAAAGCGTTTCATACTCTGTCATTATATGTTTTAAAAAATATAATTTAAAATTGTTTTACTTTCAACCTGTTTTGCTTGAATGTGTTTGCAAAAACCTTCTTACAATGGAAAAAATTTGAATGGAAAGAAAACAGTTTTCTCCTCCCCACATCTGCCATCTCTTCTTGCCTTCCGAAATACTGCATTCTTGCAAGCAGTAGTCTCAAAGCCATGTACAAGGGCGTTAAAACAGTCCTTAATTAGAGGAATATGATTATCTACTCTAGTGGTCAGATGTTCAACTTGTCAGAATTCATTTAGCTCCAGTTTCTGGAGGTCTTTAATAGTTTTGGATGTATACTTAGAGATAAGGAGTAGAACATTAAAAATATTTTAAGACTACATTCTGTAATTTTGTAGACAACATTGAAGGAGTGAGCATTTCTAGGAATAATTTGAATATGTTGAAGGCAAATAGATTTGAAATCATTTTCATGCATGAGGGCGCACAGAAAAAGGCCTTTGGGAAGCAGATGAAAGGGGCATAAAAGCTGGCATCACTGGCAAAGCAGAAAGCATGAGAAGAATGTGAAAAACATTCAGGGCAGTTGGGTATCATGGCTGGTTCCTGCAGCTCTGAATGCAGAGCTTGTGTCTAGTGCAGTGAAACCATCTGAGAAGTTGATGCCATTGAATCTGTGACTGAGGGGGATGATTTTGGCTGTCTGAGTTTTGATGCCCATTCTTTTAAAAAAAAAACTTGCTAAATATTTCAGAGACAGCTAGAAGAGATACACGCATTACAGTATATATTTTGGGAGCAATTTCATATGTTTGAATTTTGAGAATATTACAGTACGAATGTTGTAATAGGAGGGATGTGTGTGAGGCATTTCCTAAATAACCTTCATGTAAACATAAATGCCTAATATTTTAGACAGGACTGTTGTAAATTTGACACTCTGCTTATTTCTGAGTGACATCCTGCTGTTCATGCAATGTACATTTTGACTCCAGAGACAGCTAACAACAAATATTTGCTGTAGAAAGGTAAAAGTAAGATAGTGGGAGAGACAGATGAAGGAAGGAATAGAGGAAAGACTGATGTGCTAAGCCAGAATTAAAGCACTGTTGTCTTGAACCTCAGAAGACCAAGGCCTCTCTACTTCAGTTGGTCCTTGGGACTTATGCGTACGCAGCAGCAGTCAGAATTTGTTCTTTACCTTGTGTATGATTGGCAGGTTATTTAAAGGCAAAGCAGATGCTTCTACCTAATTGAATGCAAAACATTAGTTTGAAAGGTCTTTCCATTGCCCCTTCCAGTTTTGGTAGAGCAGCAAAGGGTAGTGATGTTGAAAAGAACATGCATATTCCATTTGTACCCTCTCTTCACCTAATGGCAAAACATAATTATTTTAGTAGAGGTAAACTTTTGTTCTCCCGGGAGTCCTTAAGTAATTTTTGGATTAGATGGCCATACTTAGTTTTCTCTTGTAAGCGGTGTCACTCCACTCTCAACTTAATTGTAGCTTGTTTGAGTAAGCTTCTGTGTAATATCAAGTTTTCCCAAATGGCTCTAGAAGGTCAGCAAAGGTCTGCTGTTAATACTTTCCACAACAACTGAAAGGCTTTCCTTGTTTAAACAACAGTCAGGGAGAACACAATTAGATACAATTATCTAATTATTCTTCTTGCAATGCTCAATGGCAACTGTCAGAGTAGTGGCACAGTAAAGATTAGAGTTTAAGAAAGACGTTGCTTTGGAGACTAAGTTTATTGAAACTCAGCACAGTAATTGGTCTTGCTTAGCCACCTTGCACACTGCAAAAGAGTAACAGCATAAAAATGCAGGAAGAAAATGCTTTCAAAAAATCACAAGTTGCGGGAAAAAAAAAAAGTTTCAGAAATTGTAGCAAGACCATGCTGGAAAAAGCAAAATATCATAGAAAGTAGACATAGTGGACGGGATAAATGAACCTCTGTAATGCAGTGCCCTGTACCTGGCAGTTTCTAGAAGTGACCTGTGTGCAAACATACAATTTGTTTATCATAATGGACTTATGTTCCAAATAGTGAAGTAATTATTTCGAGCAAGGCAGAGACATTCCAGACAAAGGTGAGAGAAACTCTTTAAATTCTGACTGCTATGGGCTGGCTTGGACTCTTTGCATAATACTTTATTTGATTCTTAAAATAGCTGTTTCCATTGATGATTATAAACTATGTTGAACTAAAGGAAAGGGGAAAAAACGTCAGTGTAAGAGCAATCTTGAAACAAAACATTTTATTTCAGTCTAGAAAGACATATGAGTTTGGCATAAAGCGGATTTTATTTTTTCGCTACTTTTTGACCATTTAATGAAAGCAATTTCTATGCCAATGTTTTCTGATCTTTTTTTCTATACCCTATCTCAATAATCCCTCATGTAACTTGCCCGTGTGAACAACTGTGGTTTTCCCAGTTTTCTCCAGATATTCCTGAAGCAGGAGTTTGAGTCTTTTTTTGTTTTTTAACTTTATTCTCTCATCTACCTGAAAGTGGTCTCATTAACCACATCCGCTTCCCTGGATTTCTACCGCAGTCTTGTTTGTAATGACAGCACTGAGATTGCAGACAATTTCTTTTTTTTTTTTTTTTTTTTTTTT